>Ga0180438_10000396_pt1 | contig 86705 bp, 73 predicted proteins | sample SS_ome_12_FD_132455 | JGI IMG/M metagenome (GOLD analysis project Ga0180438, IMG submission 132455) | Hypersaline lake sediment archaeal communities from the Salton Sea, California, USA - SS_3_D_2 metaG | ecosystem: Environmental > Aquatic > Non-marine Saline and Alkaline > Hypersaline >... | reverse complement strand
TTCAGAAATTCAAAATCTTTGTCGCAGCAAACGTACAGAGAGTTTATACGAGCCTATGTTCCATCTTTTGGAGAGTGGTGGGAAACGCATCCGTCCTCTGCTGCTTATCCTTTCGTGCCGAGCCGTCGGGGGCGATATCGACAATGGCATACACGCGGCAGTGGCAGCAGAGATTTTTCATACGTTTACGCTGGTGCACGATGATATCATGGATCATGATAGTATGCGCAGGGGCAGACCCACTGTGCACGAGAAATGGGATGAAGCGACCGCGATTCTTGCCGGCGATGGCCTGGTCACCCTGGCTTACCAGATACTGCTGAATCTCAACCACCCTCGGCTTATCGAAGTGCTCCAGACATTCACGAATGGATTGATGATTCTTTGTGAAGGACAGGCAATGGACAAGGCGTTTGAAACACGGGAGAGCATCGTTCTACAAGACTACGAACAAATGATCGAAAAGAAGACGGCCAAGTTGATGGAGGTGGTGTGTGAGGCCGGAGCGATACTGGGAGATGCGTGTAAATCAGATCAGGAGAGTCTTCGCTGCTTTGGGCTCGCACTGGGCAAGGGGTTTCAAGTGCAGGACGATATTCTGGATATTTTGTCGGAGGAAAGCGTTACAGGAAAGCCCGTGGGTAGCGATATCGTAGAACGAAAAAAAACCTACCTGACGATCCATTTTATGAACCATGCTTCAGAAGCACAGATAAAGCGTTATCAGACGTATCTCGAAAAAAAATCCCTGTCGCATGAGGATATTCTAAGCATCCGGGAGCTATTCCGGCAGGCACGAACCTTTGAAAGCGGCCGGCAAGCTGTGGATCAGCATATCGGTGACGCCTTGGCTTGCCTGGATGAGCTGCCATCGTGTGAGGCCACAGAAGACCTGAAGCGTTTAGCCCTGAAAATACAGAACAGGATTCATTGAACCCGGATCATCACATCACCTTATTAATCCCGATGCGATCGTAAAGCGATGATACAGCATAGCGTTTGGATTCTCAACAGGATAAAATGAGATGTCACGCCCGAATACGATGGATGGTTTTGTGTTGTTGGTTTTATGACAGTGTCATCATCCTCACGTCCGTTTGAATGATAGCTGTATTGGGCATGAAAAAACGACCGTTTTTTAAAAGGTTCTGTTTTCCTTTCGTTGCTTTTTTAAGAGTCAATCTGGACAATGTACTCCCCGCTTTTTATCTTGATTTTCTTATATTTTTTTAGTATTATGGATGAATTCGCTTGGATAACGTCATGGTGAAGCGCAAGTTAATCATTCAAAACAAGTACGGTCTTCATGCCAGACCGGCCGTCGAATTTGTCCAGATCGCATCCAAGTATGATGCCGACATCACGATTAGCAAGGATGGCGTGGAAGTCAACGGAAAGAGTATGATGGGCGTGCTGATGCTGGCAGCAGATAAAGGGAGTGAGGTTATACTGAAGGCCGAGGGAAAGGATGAGGACGAGTTGATAGAAGCGCTCTCGGAGCTTCTCATGAAAGAATTAGACGAGTAAAATAAAATGTCCGATCATATAAAAAAGTCCATACAAACCCTGGATACATCCGATATGCTCTCCAAGATTCTGGAATTCCCCGACCAGATTCTTCGTGGGTGGGAGATTGCCGGTGAGGCTCGTGTAACGATCCATTTTCAAAAGCATAAACACGTTGTGTTCTGCGGTATGGGTGGATCGGCTATTGCAGGAGACATCGTACGATTGTTGTACGCGCAGGATATTCCCATTCCCTTCGTCGTCCAGAGGGGATACAGGCTACCGGGGTTTGTGGATTCCCAATCGCTATTCATCGCCTCCAGCTATTCGGGCAATACGGAAGAGACGCTGACATCGACAAACGATGCCGTCGATGCAGGATGCTCCATCCTCTGCATCACATCGGGCGGCAGACTGATGGCCATGGCTCAGGAGAAGGGATATCCCGTATGTTCACTTCCAACGGGGTATCCACCCAGAGGTGCACTGGGATATAGCCTGGGAGTCCTGTTCCGTCTTTTTCATCATGCCGGCATCGAAGCGGCTTCCCAGAAGACCATCGAAGAGGTGGTTTCGTTCATCAAAAAGACGGGTGAAGACTGGATAAAGACCCACACTGCGGATTGTCTGCCTCTGCATCTGGCTGAAACAATCAAAGGCAAATTGCCTCTTATCTACTCTTCTGCGGAGAGGACAGAAGCCGTTGGATTGCGTTGGAAAGCCCAATTCAACGAGAACAGCAAGACGCATGCTTTTTGTCAAGCGTTTCCAGAGATGAACCATAACGAGATCATGGGATGGGACGGCCGCTCTGATACACAGCCTTTTTATCCACATCTCATCATGCTGTTGCTCCGCGATCCCGAGGATTCATCCCGCATCGGTCTGAGGATGGATGTTACGAAACAGTTGCTGGAAGCATCGGGATCAGAGGTGTTGGAAGTACGGGCTCAGGGGCCATCGGTTTTATCCCGTATGTTATATCTTATACATCTGGGCGATTTAGTCAGCTTTTACTTAGCAATGCTTTACGGAGTAGACCCAACGGAGATTCAGAACATCGATCGGCTTAAAAAAGAGTTGGCTCGAAGTTCTTGATTGTTAGATTCTTTAAACCATAAACCGCAAGGAGAGGATTCATGGCGATTCATCAGTTTACGTCCGAATCGGTTACCGAAGGCCATCCGGATAAGATATGCGATCAGATATCGGATGCCGTATTGGACGCTGCATTCAAAGACGATCCGAATTCCAGGGTAGCATGTGAGACGTTTGTTACGACGGGGATGGTGCTGGTAGGGGGGGAAATCACCACAGAGACCTACGTAGATATCCAGGCCCTTGTCAGAGAGGTTATCAAAGACATCGGTTATATCGATCCCCATTATGGATTCGATTATGAGAGTTGTGCCATTCTGAATACGATTCATGAACAATCGCCCGATATTTCCATGGGTGTTGATCGGCAGGGTGCCGGAGATCAGGGTATGATGTTCGGGTTCGCGTGTCGTGAAACACCGGAGTTCATGCCGCTTCCCATCATGCTGGCTCATAAACTGACAAAGCGACTGGCCCAAGTACGAAAAGAGAACATTATACCGTATATCCGGCCGGACGGAAAAAGCCAGGTTACCGTTATGTATGACGACTACAAACCTGTCAGTGTCACCGGCGTAGTCATCGCGGCCCAGCATGATCCCGAACCCTCCAACGAGCAGATTCGAAATGATATCATCGAGAAGGTCATCAAACCTGTGATCCCCCCAGACTTGTTCGATGAGAAAAATATAAAATACTATATCAACGAAACAGGACGGTTTGTACGCGGAGGTCCTCATGGGGACACCGGTTTGACGGGAAGAAAGATCATCGTGGATACGTATGGTGGGTACGGAAGCCACGGAGGGGGAGCATTCTCCGGGAAGGATCCGACAAAAGTGGACCGTTCGGGTTCGTACGCTGCACGGTGGGTGGCCAAGAACATCGTGGCAGCGGGCCTTGCCGATCGATGCGAGGTGGAACTCGCATACGCTATCGGCTATACAGAACCCGTTTCCATTCTTGTGAATACAAACGGGTCGGGCAAAATTCCCGATGAAGAATTGGAGAGACGTGTTCGAAAAGTGTTTGATCTCTCACCGGCCGGCATGATAGAGCGTTTGGACTTGAGAAGGCCCATCTTCCGAAAGACGGCGTCGTACGGGCACTTTGGCAGAGAAGAACCGGAATTCACGTGGGAAAAGATAGACGTAGTGGATGCGTTAAAGAAAGCATAGAGGTTAAAATTACATGGAACATGACGTAAAAAATCTTGATCTGGCTTCGGAAGGAAGAAGGCGAATCGAATGGGCTGAGCGGGATATGCCAGTCTTGGGTTTAATCAAGGAAAGGTACGAGAAAGAAAAACCGCTCCAGGGTAAACGTATGGCCTGTTGTCTGCATGTGACGGCCGAAACGGCGAACTTGATGCGGACTCTGAAAGCAGGAGGTGCAGAAACCATTCTGGTGGCATCGAATCCCCTCTCCACGCAGGACGATGTAGCCGCTTCTCTGGTGAAGGATTATGGAATCTCTGTCTGTGCCATCCGAGCAGAAGACAAGGATACATACTATCGTCATATTCGAACCGCCATCGAGAAGAAGCCCCATATCACCATGGATGACGGTGCCGATTTGGTATCGACCATTCATTTTGACTACACGAAGCAGGCTGGGGACATTCTCGGAAGTATGGAAGAAACGACTACAGGCGTGATTCGCCTTCGTGCCATGGCCAGGGACGGGTCGCTAAAAATACCCGTTATCGCGGTGAACGATGCGAAGACGAAGAATCTCTTCGACAACCGGTACGGCACGGGCCAGTCCACTGTCGACGGTATCATCCGTGCCACGGATATTCTATTAGCCGGAAAGAATGTGGTTGTGGCCGGCTACGGCTGGTGCGGTCGCGGTTTTGCCTCGCGATGCAAGGGCATGGGGGCCAATGTCATCGTCACTGAAGTCGATTCCATCAAAGCCATCGAAGCGGCCATGGATGGTTTTCGTGTCATGCCGATGATAGAAGCCGCCAAAGTCGGCGATCTGTTCTGTACGCTGATCGGTGATATCAATGTGATTCGGGAAGAGCATTTCAAGGTCATGAAGGACGGAGCCATCGTGGCGAATTCGGGTCACTTCAACGTCGAGATCGACATCAATGCCCTGGGATCCATGGCTAAAGAGAGGAAGGAAGGTGTCAGGGAGAATGTGGAAGGATTTATTCTTCCCGATGGACGGGCAATTTACCTGCTGGCCGAAGGCAGATTGATCAACCTGGCTGCAGCAGAAGGACATCCTGCCAGCGTCATGGACATGAGTTTTTCCACACAGGCCTTGATGGCCGAGTGGGTTGTGCAGAACGCGAAAGGAATGGAAGCCATTGTTTACGACGTGCCCGAGGAAATCGAGGATTGGGTGGCACGATTGAAGCTGGAGTCGATGGGTATCGAGATCGATGAACTGACAGAGGAACAAAAGGAATACCTGTCGTCCTGGCGGATTGGAACATAAATAATCCTTCTTAAGATTCGGGGTCGTGGGATTGATATGGTCATCAGAGCCATGAGCGGATTATTCCAAGACCCTTTTTCATACGAGATAGGTCGAAGATGCATGGGCAGCATATGTGCATCTGACGTTCGATCGAACGGAAGTGCAGGCAAGGCCTTATCTTAAATTTCTGAGTGTAGTCGTTTCATTCCATTTCATTTACGATGAAGATCATTCCTCTTGCAGCAGATTCAATGGGTGTCCGTTCCATGGCAACGTATGTGGAAACGGGAGATTGCCGAGCACTTGTCGATCCCGGAGCTGCCATGGGTCCGCTTCGATACGGTCTGACGCCTCATCCCATGGAACACTGGCGTTTTAAGAAACATTGGGAACGCATTCATCTTTTCGCCAAATCTTCAAATATCGTCATCGTCACCCATTATCATTCGGCTCACTTTAATCCCGATGTCTCGGAGTTGTATCGGGGAAAGATACTTCTTCTGAAAAATCCGAATCAAAAGATCGATTTCAACCAGCGTAATCTGGCTTTTGATTTTATCAGGAAAGTCAGGCAATTAGCTAAAGAAGTCTGTTACGCAGACGCCCGTAGCCTACAGTACGGCAGCACACGTATTGTGTTCTCTCACCCCGTTCGTCATGGGCTGGTGGATTCGCAAGGGTTCGTCCTGCAATTGGCGTTTCAGGAACGGGGGAAAACGTTTCTGTATTCTTCGGATGTCAACGGTCCCAGCCGGGAGGATTCTGTGGAATTCATCGTCGAGCAGAATCCAGAAACGATGTACCTAGACGGTCCTGCGACATACATACAGGACAATGTACATACACAGAAACGTTTGGAAGAGACGTTAAAGTGCATGAAGCATATCATCGATAAGACCCGCGTTACAAAGCTTATCGTCGATCATCATCTGTTGAGAGACCTTCAGTGGAAGGAAAAAATAGAACCTCTTTTCACTTTAGCCCGCCACAAGGGAATCATCGTGAATACCGCAGCCGAGTACCGAGGAGAGGAGAATAAGCTCCTGGAGGCGATGAGGGCACAGTTGTACGAGAACGATCCTCCGCCATCTTGATGAGTTATCTAACTCAACGTTTGCTCACACATGGTCAATCCGTATAAACGCCTCGATGTTTTTCAGTGTAGCCAGGAAGCGCATGCACGGTTCGATGGACGGGTTTCCGTGTACCACGTTCTCAAAGAGAAACAGTGCTATCCTCAGGGATGTCTTTACTTCCATTGGCATTGTATCCTGATGGAAAAGGGAAAACGTTGTATTCATAAGTACCAGTATGTCGGAAAAAATTGTAAAGGATGTTCGTATTTTGTGGCCGAGAAGGTCCATCTTCAGCCGGAATTGATGTTAGAGCCGGATGCGTATCAAGATTTTCTGGAGGAATTGGAAGACTTTGAGGCATGGCTGAAGGACATACGATTCCGGAGGCTGAATGTAGCAGGCCGTGTTAAATTTATCAAACCATGGTTCGAACAGGTCGTACTACCTGCCGAGACACATACCAAGCTTCGAGGCTATTTACTGGTCTTTCGAAGGGGTTTCATCGGCAGGAAAGAATTTGAAGATACTTTCTTCGTGCGTATATCAGAAAGGATGATGAGAACCTACCGGTTCGTTCCCAAGATGAAAATCGAAATGTATGGAGAGATTCGAGAAGACCGAGGCCGAATCATCGTGCATCGTCCCCAACGGATTGAGATTCTTAAACCAGGCTGGGGCCGACCTTTAACATGGGATCGTGCGCTCGTAGCCATCAAAACGGCGACGTTACTGCCAGAACAACCCGATCACTGCCTGGCATGCCGGTGGGGGGCGCTGATCGATGTCGTCGACCGTGAAGAATTCGAAGAAAAACGTTATCGGAAATTATATTGTTTAAAGGGAATCTCCGAGCCGGAAGGGTGTTATATAAGCGGTCTATCACAGTCACACAGGAATCATCGTCATACGCGGAAGGCTTAAGAGGCATTCGGAAGTATCGTCACAGCACCTGGACGGCGTGATCACCCTCCAGCTTGAATATAAGCAGACCTGAGCTTTTTGCTACATCTATAGTTATAGAGCCATATTCTATCTTTCCCTCCACCGATCCTCCCAATACTTTCGGGCAGAGCAGGAGTAACTCATCTTTTTCTCGCTGGATGAGGGTTGCCAGTCCGTCCTGAGGTATCTGGAATAGAGGTTTGATTCCCCGGCTTTGTAATGGGATAACATCCTCACTGTGAGGATCGAATGCTATCTTAAAAATAGGGGGTATGCGTTTCCCCGTGGACGTGAACTGCGGAGTACAGCCGCCCAGAAGTATGGGCAGACCAGACTTGTGGATGAGGGATACTGTCTCAAGGACGTCCGGGTGTAGGACTTCAGGGTAGGGAAATATGACCGTATCGTATTGGCGATCGCGAATAGACACAGTGTCGGCAGTGAGCCGTGCCTCTCTTAATAGGTGGGAGGAGATCATGTCCAGCTGAATTCCCTCCATCACGAGTTTTGCCGCGAATCGGTTTACGGTTTTTATCATTTCATCGGCATCCTGAGATCCGATGGAGGCGATGGTCTCTATGGGATAGATCAGGGCCGTATTGGCTTTGGGATATTGGTACCCTGTGATGTCCCGGATACGTCGAATGCGTTCATTTATTTTTTCCAGATCGGTCGTATTCAGTATCTGCCGCATGTGTTCAGAGCGGATCTCTCCTTTATGGTTATGCTGACCGTTGATTTGCGCCAGCCACTGAACTGAGAACAGGCTCATGAGATCGACCCAGTAGGACAATGTATCGTTTGAATCAATTATTTGAGTGAGATCGACGAACGCATGGTACGATTCGGAGAAGACCCCTAAACTTTTGGCTATTATGAGTGTGGGAATAACGCATTCAACAGCTCTTTCGGGTTCCCCAATGTCTCCCATCTCGATAAACGTATGACTCACGTTTTTTAAGCTTTGCCATGGATCCAGGCTTCCCCGGATCAGATCGTTGGCCTTATGGGATTCAAAGTGCCATGTATGATGAATACCGACATCCATCACGCTGAAGAAACTGTGTATCACCCGATAAAAATCACTCTGAGCACCGAACACCATATTCATCAGCAGGCTGTAGTAATCGTACCGAATCCGTGTGTGGGATTTGTCATCAACGGGCAGAATCAGGCTGTAGAGTACATCCCTAAGGTCGTATCCGTACTCGGCTATAAACGAATTGTACAAGGAAAGACTTACCGGAAAACGGCCCATATCGGCGATATAACCGATTTCTCCCTCACCCCAGGTGATTCCGTCCAAGTGTGTGCACGCATCGAAGACATCCTCGACAAAATACAACAGTAAGTCGTTACTGGCACGACCGGCAAAATCGTAGAGGTTTGTTGAGAATTTGGGAAATGCCATACTCCACCAGGTTTCATCATCGGGCGTTTGGACATCTCCAAAAACTTCTGCATATCCTTTATCGATATTAGAGAAAAAATGACTCGTCTCGGACACATCATGTATCGTGTCTTTGATGATCGAGCCATTTTCCATCTGAAAAAGAAAGGCTCTTTCCAGCCCACAGGGTTCGAATTGAAGAGAGACCTCTCGTATTCGATCTGACTGTACTTTGGGTATTTCGTAGCGCAGATTAAATCGATTATTTTCTATTTTTGCTATATTTACATTCTGTTGACTCAGACCATTCCCCGATCGATGAGCCACGATAAGGTTTTCGGTGCGCTCACCTGTTCTGGAGATGAAGGTCCGTGAGGCCTGGCGAGGATCGACCTGGAACCAGAAGGCGATGTTCCGTTTATTGGCCCATTGGCTGGCCTGAGCCATGGCGCGTACAACTTTTGGATCGATGAATTCATAGCGTGATCGACTCAACGAGGCCAGCACACCAGAAAATCCCCTCGAAGAAATCTCCAATAACTGTTTTCTTAAAAGGCCAGAATTTTCGATTTCTGGATCCCCCCATTTCCAGATAACAAAGGTACCTTTTGGTAATTCTTTTTGGCTCACACAGGCTCCCTGTATAGTTCCCTTGGTATCTTTCTAAAATACGACCATAATCGTTTTTTTTCAAGCGTTTTTTAAAATGAGTAAAGCAGAGATGACTTATATCGATAGCTCAGACATTCATGAGGAAAAAATTCGGCACATCTTGAGACATGATCGATTCAATACCCGCAAGTGATGGCATGTAGATGCCTGAAAAACGAAGAGTCTCAGCAGGAGCCGGGTCGCACCGTTGTATTTTTAGACCGTCGAATACTCGATAAGTGTCAGATGAATCTGTTGACAGGTCCTGCGGTGATTGCAGTGGAGTAGATTGTCAGCGGGCTTCAAAGATTCGTCAGTCTGTTTCCTTAACCGTCATTTATCTGACCTTGCTTTATCCCGGCGAGCGTTCAGGTAGGCGATTCGCAAGGCAGTATGTCCACGCCCCAGTCGTTATTTTATATCCCTAAGATCGAATGAAACAGGGTGTTTATACAAAATTTAAGATGAAATGTTTCTTGACATTGGAATAAAATATGATGATATTTATGAATCGAATTGACATAGCTGTTATGTTGTTCGAGTATTGAAACGCGAGCTACTCAACCGACACGCTGATTAAATTGGGGATGTAGATGAATCGACAAACCAGAAGAAAGTTGCGCAATTTGGCTTATTTTATTCTTTCACGCTTGGTAGAAAACCTGGTCTATTCAACATATTTTGGAGGTGTAAAAATAAAACGGCAGGGAGGACTGGGATTCCTGAGTATAAGGAATCTGATGAAAAACAACAGCTTTAAGAATGAGGAACAGTTCTTATACGATTTGGCTTTGAGACATCGATGTATCTATGATATTGGAAGTCATATTGGTATCTTTACTATTTTCTTTGCTAAATACCAGGAAAGCACGAATCAAGTAATCGCATTCGAGCCAAATCCAGAGATATATGCACAACTTGATAAGAATATATCGTTGAACAATGTTGAGAATATTAAGACATTAAATATCGGTATTGGAGATGAAGAGGGAATACTGCCACTGGCAACACGGCGATACGAGACCAATACGGCTTCTCTCGATAGAGAAATTTCAAAAAAAATACTCAAGGAGCGAAAGTCGATAACTATTCCAGTAAAAGTGATGACTCTTGATGGATGTATCGAAAAGTATGGATTGCCCCAACCTGATTTTATTAAAATCGACATTGAGGGTATGGAATACAATGCCTTGGTTGGTATGTCTGATACAATTAGAAAGAAAAAACCACAACTATACATCGAGATCCATGGCGCTAGGGATAGTATCAAGAAAGAAAACATTAAAAAAATTTATAATTATCTAACTAAAAAACAATACTCTATCTATCATATCGAGACTCAGGGCCGGATTACAAAAGAGAATATATCCATCGCGAAAAGGGGACATATTTTTTGCACTGCAAATCCAGATGATGTCGCTCTCTTGCCTACGAAAGGTTATAAATAGGATTTAAGAATTATAAATTTGCATGTTAAACGATTGATGAATTCAAGTATCAAATCGTCGTAGAAAACGTTATCATTCCAGCCTTTATTATCCGCGATGAAGAAAATATACCGGATTCACTATGCATATTTATCTGTTGATTAATGTGTTTGGCCTTGCGGATTCTTTGAACGCGTAGCCGTACATACTGTGGTATGATTCCATCGATCTGATTCAGAGCCGTATAGTCTCTAATTAGATGGGACGTTAAAAATAGCAGTCTTCAGTTTAAATAAAATATTTCTTGACATTTAAATAAAATATTATGATATTTATTGATACTTAAGTGAATTAGAATTTCCATCTTATGGCCTGATATTCAATCGGTGTTTTTAAAAAGAGAGATAACATGACAAGAAGAAATCTCTGCTGTTCATCAGCCATACTCTCCATTGGTCTCTTCTCTCTCTGTGTGATATTATCGACCGGAGAACTTTTTGGGCAGTCTCAAAGAATCGAAAAAGGGGATATACTGGAAATTCATGTATACGGGTATGAGGAATTCTCCAGGACGGTCATGGTTGAGCCGGACGGAACGATTGATTTTCCCCTGGTATCGAATATTCCGGTTCAGGGCTTAAGTCTGGATGAACTCAGAGAAATTCTCAGATCTCAGGCAGCAAAACTACTGGGTGAAAGGCCTATCATAACGGTTCGCTTTTCCTTAACCATGAATGTAGGTGTAACGGTTTTGGGCCAAGTAGCCGTTCCAGGAGAATATCTGGTGGCTAAACGAGCGACGGTTCAAGGGGCTATCACACGTGCGGGAGGTGCTACTCCCAGAGCACTGCTAGAGGATGTGAAGCTGATCCGTAAGAAAAACGGCGAAACAGAGACCATTTCCATCGATATGAACGCGTTTTTTATCCAGGGTGACCCCAGTCTCTTGCCCTCATTAGAGGATGGAGACGTCATCGTCGTACCCGGACTTCCAGGTTCATACGATGTCAAAGTCTTGGGAGAAGTACAAGACCCTGGAACATACCAGATATTCAATGGGGCGAATTTATTCGATGCACTGTATTTAGCCGGTGGTCCCACTAAAGATGCTGCCCTGAATAGAACGCGATTGGTAAGCCCGTTCCAACAAGGTTCGAGAGATGTAAATATAAATATCGATAAATTTTTACAATCAGAACAGGGAAAAAATATTCCCGAAGTAAAACCTGGCGACATTATTTATGTTCCCACACGCAGAAAGTTCTTCCGTAATTTTCTCTCGGTTTTAAGAGATGTTGCAACCATTGCTTGGCCAATCGTGATGATTCTCTATTACTCGGGGGCATTTGATCGAAAATAATTCATTGTCGAACGGATTCGCAATGTATGATGGATGAAACTAAAAAGGATCGGCTTCAAGAAGTCGAGGAAAAGAAAGAGGCGAAGAGAGAACCAAATCTCATTGCCATCGGGGGTGGTAAGGGCGGGATCGGGAAGACGGTATTGACCGCTTCTATCGGAGCGGGATTGGCGGCTCTTAAACGGGATGTGGTGGTTGTGGACGCTGATTTTGGCGGCGCCAATCTTCACACAGTCGTGGGAATAGCGAAACCCTCCAAAACATTTTATAATTTTTATCACCGTGAATATGGATCTCTGGAAGACGTTGTAATAGAGCATGCATCGTTAGAGAATTTTAAGGTCATCTGTGGTGCCAGCGGTGCCATGGGAATCGTCAATATGCCTTATTACCAAAAGTTGAAATTTATACGTCATCTGAATAAACTCGACACAGACTTTGTGATTATCGATTTAGGTGCAGGAACGAGTTATAACGTTCTTGATCTTTTTTTAGCAGCTAAAACGGGTATTGTTCTGGTAAATCCAGATCCTCTGAGCATTCTTGAAGGTTACAATTTCATGAAGCAGTTAGTTTATCGAAGACTGATAAAAGGTTTGAAACATTTTAATGGTCCGCTGGAAATAATCCAAAAGTATGCTGATAGCGAGACGTTTAAGAGTACGGTTACCATGGAAAATCTACTAGAAGAAGTCACTCAGATGGATGCAGACGCTGCCAAAGAAATGGAAACACTATTGACTGAATTTAGGCCAAGGTTACTCCTCAACATGATGAAGGAATCAAACGATGAAACGAACGGGCTCGCGGTTAAAGTAGCCGCAAAGGATTTACTCTCGATTGATATGGATTATTTGGGGGCCATCCATACAGACGAGACGGTAAGTGCATCTTTAAAGGAGGGGATACCCTTCATCAGGTTTGATCCGAAATGTCAGGCATCGAGAGATCTTTCCAACATCATTATTTCAAAAGTACTTCATGCAGGAAAATTCGAGGCCATCCGTGAGAAGCATCTTATCCGCAAAACACGCGAGACCTGGAATTTGGATAGGAAAGATGTGATCTGCTCTGTTAAATGTATCTATTGGGATGAATGTGAATATAAAAACGGTGGGTATCCATGTAAACTCCAGCATTTAGTACAAGTACGAGGTTTTCACGGTGATGACTAAGTGTGGTTATCGTTGAACAAACCAACGGGTGTCTTATGAGACAAGAACTTGGAATACAAGATTATCTCGATTTAATGCTTAAGCATAAAAGACTTATTATCATTAGTACGTTGGCCATTTTTGTATCTGTAATGATTTATACAGTCACACGTCCACCAGTCTATGAATCAACTTCAACATTTATGCTTGAGACTAGAAATATTGGATTCTCCGAAGCAGGACTTGCTTTGACCCAACAAACACGCCCCCTGGAATACTACCGGGCTGTTATGGAGAGTCGGGTTTTTAGAAGTCGAGTCATGAATACCTTTTTCCAAGCCGATAGTTCCAGCACCCAACCAGACTTTGATGAAAAGGAATTGATGAAAACGATTCAGGAAGGACTTACTTTAATTTCAGCCGAATATTCGGATTTTGTTCAACTGAAGGCCAAAACCAACGATGCACAACTCGCTTTTCAAGTCGCTACCGTAGCCACAGAGGTACTCAAGAATCGATGTCAGGAAATCGATCGGGAAGAGCAGCAGAACGCTGTTAAATTCATCGAAGAACAACAGCTTTTATCAAAGCAGAAACTTGAAGCTACCGAACGCGCTTTACAGCAGTTCAAGGATGTAACCAGTTTGGTTGCTATCGATGAAGAAGGAGGCTTGATCGAAGAGTTGGTCCAATTGGAGAATGAGCTGACCCGGATTCAGACAGAGAAGGAATTGGCATTGGCCACACTGGAGGCCTACAAACGTCGAATCGGTGGGATTCAGGGACCGGATAAAGCAACGGCGTCTGATATGCAATCACCAAGGGTGAGACAGTTGTATTCGGACATTACACAACTGGAGGAGCGAAAGAATGAACTGACGGTGAAATACGGATCCAGCTCTCCAGAAATAACAGCGATAGAGAAACAAATAGAGACGAAACGCCAGGAGATGGTTGCCGCATTAATCAATAATACATCGAAAGAAGAAGCTGATTTTATACAGATGGGCGATGTATCTTTATGGGAAAGTATGCATCAACGTAAGGTTGAAGAAGAATTGACCGTTTTTGCGTTGGAGAATAAAGAGCGATATTATAAAACGTTAATAGAAAATTTTAAAAAGAAGCATCCCGAAATGATGACTCAGGCCATAGAGCTGATGCGGTTGTCGCGCGAAAAAGAAGTGGCCGGGAATCTGTACAATTTCCTCATCGAAAAGGGAGAAGAAGCCAAGATCAAAGCGGCAACGGGTACAGGAGGAATTCGCATTATCGATGCACCGGTGTTGCCTTCAGAACCGGTGCCCGTTAATACGATTAGGAATTTACTGCTGGGTCTTCTCGTTGGCTTCGGATTGGGCTTGGGTCTGGCCTATTTTAAAGAATACACGGATAATTCAATTAAAACGCAGGAAGATATTACGACTTTCCTGCACCTCCCGGTTATGGGTATTATCCCGAATCTGGTTGGGACGAATGGCCTTAAGACACGATTGTCATCGTTAACAGAACTCAAACAAGGGGCGGTATCGGGCAATGGTCAGAATGATTCCAAGTCGTTTCTAATCAGTCAGATGAAATCGAAAAATCCAGTCGTGGAATCCTACCGGTCGTTGCGTTCAAATCTTGAATTTGCCAATATGGATCATTCCATTCGGACAATCATCATCTCGAGCCCGAATCCATCCGAAGGCAAGACACTCACTACGGCCAATCTGGGAATTGTTTTCGCCCTGCTGGGGAAGCACGTCATCATCGTCGATACTGATCTCAGGAAACCCAAACAGCATAAACTTTTCGGAGTCGACAGAGCACCCGGATTGACAGACTGCCTCGTAGAAGATCTTCCAATCAGCGATGTGATATACCATACAGGCATCGATAATCTGGATTTGATACCTTGTGGCAAGACGCCTCCGAACCCTGCTGAAGTCCTGGCATCGAAAAAAATGCAGGTTCTCATGCAAGAGATCAATCAAAAAGCCGATCTCATATTATACGATTCTCCACCCCTCGTAGCCGTTACCGATCCTGTACTTCTTGCATCCAGGATGGACGGTATCCTGCTGGTTGTGAAGCATAGGGGAACCAACAGGGCGGTAGCGGCCAATATGGTCGATCTGCTTAAAAAGGCAAGAGTGAATATTATCGGTGTCGTGATGAATCAGGCCCTCGTTACCAGGGGATATGGATATTATAAATATTATACAAAGTATTATAAATAAAGAGAACGTATTGATAGCGTTCGATGTATTAACTCACATTTGAATATTTCTATATCAGACCATGGGGCCGTTTTCTTCCGGCCCTAATGTTCATGAGAACGTTTGGTTGCCTGAAGAAGTCTTAATACAGAAATTTTCATACAACATAAAGACGTCTTGGTGATATTTATTGTGTCAATGGGACTGAGAATGCGGAGCTTTGAATAAATTTACATATAATCCGATGATATTGGCTGTTCATTCAATATAAGGTAATCGCAATGGCTTCTTATTTGGTAACGGGTGGTGCGGGATTCATAGGCTCTCATATTGTAAAAGCGCTGGTTGAGAAAAATGAGGATGTACGAGTCCTGGATAATTTCTCAACGGGCAAGAGAGAGAATATTGTTCCCTTTTTAGACAAAATCGAACTCATCGAGGGAGATGTAAGAAGCTATCACATCGTAAGGGAAGCTGTCGATGGTGTTGATTTTGTATTGCACCAGGCTGCGTTGCCATCGGTTCCTCGCTCGATCCGCGATCCGGTTACAACGAACGAAGTCAACGTGACGGGTACGATTCATGTATTGGACGCTGCAAAAGATGCGCACGTAAAACGGGTTGTCTTTGCGTCTTCGTCGTCTATATACGGCGATTTGGGTGTTCTTTTAAAAACAGAAGACATGCTGCCCAGGCCTCTTTCGCCCTATGCGGTATCCAAACTGGCAGGAGAGAAATACTGTCAGGCTTTTACACAATTGTACGGATTAGACACCGTTTGTCTGAGATATTTTAATGTATTTGGACAGCATCAAGATCCTACATCACAATATTCAGCCGTCATACCCAAGTTTATCAAGGACATGAAGAATAAAGAGTCTCCAAAAATCTATGGAGATGGCGAACAATCCAGGGACTTTACCCATGTTGGCAACGTGGTTCAAGCCAATTTGATTGCCTGCACAAATAGCTCAAAGGATATCATCGGTGAAGTGATCAATATCGCATGCGGTAAACGGATCACGATCAATCAACTGGTAAAATCAATCAATGATATACTCAGCACAAACATTCAACCTATTTATACAGAACCCAGACCCGGAGATGTCAGACACTCACTGGCGAACATCGGTAAAGCACAGCAATTCTTAAGCTATAAGGTAATCGTTGCATTTCACGAAGGACTCAGAGAGGTCATCGACGCCTTCTGATCCATCATAGACCAAGATCATAATATGTAAGTAATCATTTCTAAGGAGGAAACCGAATGAACGTACCCCTACTCGACTTAAAACCCCAGCTTCTGTCCCTCAGGGAAGAGATTGTAGCCAGTGTTACGGAAGTCGTGGATTCTACGCGATATATCATGGGACCCAAGGTTAACGAGCTCGAAGAAAAAATTGCAGAATACTGCGGTGTTTCATACGCCGTAGGCGTTACATCAGGTACGGATGCACTTTTAATTTCATTGATGGGCTTGGATATACAGCCGAACGATATCGTCATCACGACGCCCTATTCTTTCTTTGCCACGGCTGGTGTGATTGCACGTTTACGTGCCGTTCCGGTATTCGTGGATATCGATCCGGATACGTACAACTTGGATCCAGACAAATTAAGAGAGTGGTTTGAGTCCCATCCGAATAAAGTAAAACACGTCAAAGCCATTATACCCGTCCATCTGTATGGGCAGTGTGCCGATATGGATCCCATACTGGACGTAGCCAATCAATACGGCATACCCGTTGTTGAAGACGCGGCTCAAGCTATTGGTTCCCGTTATCCGTCATCCAAGGGCGTGAAGAAAGCAGGCTCCATGGGAACGACAGGATGTTTTTCCTTTTTCCCCAGTAAGAATCTTGGAGCCGTGGGCGATGGAGGTATGGTTGTCACTCAAGACGAAGCATTGGCCGCCAAATTGGGTAAGCTCCGAAATCACGGTTCGTCACCCAAGTATTATCATGCCATGATCGGCGGCAACTTCCGTCTAGACCCGATACAGGCCGCTGTCCTTCTGGTAAAGCTTCCCCATTTGGAGAGCTGGCATCGGGGCCGGCAGGAGAATGCTACCTATTACGACCAGAATCTGAATGTGCCGGGTATTCAGAAACCAAAAATAGCTTATAAAAAGGAGTATCATATTTACAATCAGTATGTCATCTTGGTTCCAGAACGAAGAGATGACCTCAGAAAATTCCTGACAGAAAACCAAATCGGTACTGAAATATACTATCCCGTCTCGTTTCATGAGCAGGAATGCTTTCAGTACCTGGATTACAAGACAGGCGATTTTCCAGTCAGCGAAAAGGCATCGAAGAACTCACTGGCATTGCCCATCTATCAGGATTTAACGACGGACATGCAGGACTATGTCATTCAAAAAATTGGTGAATTCTATACACAGTAGGAGATATGGATGTCTAAAAAAGTTTGCGTAATCGGAGCCGGCAGGTGGGGCAAAAATCATATCCGAACGCTGGATGGCCTCGGCTGCTTGGCCGGTATTGTGGATAATGATGCGGCTGCCTTGTCGGCCCTGTCGAAAGAGTACCCTGATGCCCGATGTTATCAAGATTATAGGGAGGCTGCTGAGGGCGATTTCAATGGATTTACGATTGCCACACCTGCAGATACGCATTATACCATTGCCTCGACTCTCCTCAAGAAAGGCAAGCACGTTATGGTGGAAAAACCCGTGGCTTTGACGCTGCGGGAAGCCGAAGATTTGAAGAAAACAGCCGAGGAAAAACGTGCAAACCTCATGGTGGGTCATGTGCTTCTGTTCCATCCGGCCATTCGAAAAATAAAAGAGATGATCGAGGGCGGTAAAATAGGCAAACTTCAATACCTATACAGCAATCGGTTGAATCTGGGCACTGTCAGGACGGAAGAAAATATCCTGTGGAGCTTTGCGCCCCACGATATCTCCCTTTTCCAGTATTTCATCGGAATGTTACCGACGGAAATCGTTTCCAGGGGCGGTGCTTTCCTGCAGCCTGCCATTCACGATTCAACGATGACAGTCCTGCAGTATCCAGACAACATCGTAGGGCACATATTTGTCAGTTGGCTGCATCCTTTCAAAGAACACAGGCTGGTGGTCATCGGGTCAGAAGGCATGATTTCCTTCGAAGACTCAACTCAGGATAAACATCTGCATTACTATGAGAAAGGAATCGAGTGGGTACAGGGTAAGCCCATTAAAAGGGACGGACATACGGAGCGAGTGGAATACGATCCCGCGATGCCGCTCACAGAGGAGCTGAAGTACTTCGTCGATCATTTGGACGGCAAAAGCATTGACATCTCCGACAGCCAGAGCGCCGTGGACGTGCTGTATATACTGGAAAAAGCGACGGAAAGCCTACTGAAAGGTGTCGAAACCATAAGAGGGGAGTAGCGATCGACCCATTGAAGTCCCGCTCACCCACCATACAGTCAGCGAGATACGCTCCATGGGACAATCGATCCCAAAAAACAGATATATCTTGACCTGCCCATTCACTATCCTTCTTGACGATCACTCGTTAGAGCGAATAAGACCTTTTTTCCCGATGGATTTCATAAAGGTGCATATATATCCTTTGTCGGTGGTTCAATGGATGGGCGTCGATATCCGTCACATATCTCATCCATTCGGACAGATGAAAAAGCAATAGCACGGCGGTTTTTTATGAATCATTTAAACCTTTCGATTATCATCCCAGGCTACAACGAAGAAGCCTGTATCGTCGAGAATCTGAAAAAGGTGCATGCCGCTACGCAAGGATTGGGCGTTGCCTTCGAAATCATCTTTGTGAACGACGGAAGTAGTGACAATACGGAAACCGTGGTGCGTTCACTCTGCAAGCGCATGAAAGAGCTGCGTCTTATTTCCTACCCGGCGAACAGGGGCAGAGGGTATGCCTTAAGGCAAGGCATCGAGCAGGCCAGGGGTGAGTTTGTTTTAACTGTCGAGTCGGACTTGAATTACGGAGAGGGTATCATCGGGGGTTTGTACGAAGCTATCGTTCGTTCCTTGGATGATGTTGTCGTGGCCTCGCCGTACATGAAAGGGGGCGGGACGAAGAACCTGCCTTTCAAACGGCTATTCCTGAGCAAATGGGGAAACAAGATCCTGTCGGCATCTATCGGCGGGGTGGTTCATACTATCTCTGGAATGACCCGCATTTATCGGCGGGAATGCATCCAATCGCTTCTCCTGACGTCTGAGGATAAAGAAATTCATCTTGAAATCCTCTCCAAAGCCCTGGCCTCGGGTTATCAGATCACCGAAATCCCTGCGACACTGACATGGCCTCAGCGAAAGATACGAAAGACCGGACGGCGCCGATCTGCCTTTTCGGCCATGAAATACATCAACTCTCACATCATATTCACTCTTTTCGAACGGCCCATTTTATTTTTCGGTTTCTTGGGAGTCGCGATCTTCCTGATAAGTCTGCTGCTGGGTTTTTATATCATTTACCTTCGGTACACCGGCGGTTTGAATCCGAACCGGCCTTTGATGGTTCTGCTCGTCATCATGATGTTGGGAGGATTTGTCATGATTTCTTTTGGGCTGTTGGGAATGCAAATCAACAACCTGAGAAAAGAAATCTATCGGATTCAGAGCCGCATGAAAAAATGAAGAAAATGCGCTGTGCCATATCCATGGATATGGATCCTTTATGGTATTATCTGAATGCGAAGAGATACAGTACACTCCAGTCAAATTCTATGAATGGGGTGTACGATAATCCCCTTCCAAGATTTCTCGATCTTTTCAATAAATACTTTATGAATGTATTCTTCTTCCTAGTTGAAAAAGATGCCGACCGATCTGAAAAATAGCCTGTATTCAGAATGACTCGTATTCGGTTAAATTACTGAAAAGAATAATTTGAACTTCGATATGCTAACCAGTATTTAGAACTCCAGTTATCGGCGATGGATAGTCTTGGAGGTAGCCGTCGTCATACGGATGCAGAATTATTGGAGGCAAATGCTGGTCGGTATTCATAGAAATAATCAGATCGTTTATCTTTTGGATCCATCAAAACGTCGGATGGGAAATAATCCTTATAATCTCTTTATAAATCTTTGTTCGGTGAATGAATAATCGAAGTCTGCTTATCGATTTTAATCGCAGATTCGTTAAAGTTCAACTATTTAAGTAAACCGGATACTTAGGATATATATAGAAACAAAATAGTGGAAAAAGATTTTTTTCAAAGAAAAAGGTCTTTGGGAAGAAGGGGATAAACATGAAAATACTTATTGTTACACATATTTACCCTTCAAAAAAAAATTTAATCAAGGGTATTTATATTGAGACGTTAGTTGAGCAAATCCGAAAAACTGGGCATGAAGTTGTGATCTGTGCAACTCGTTCAATTCTACTGTTACCATTGCTTTTACCCCTTAAATTAGTATATTTTATTCTATCCATTAAGCCCGATATCATTCATGCACATTTTGGCGCACCCACCGGTTTTATTACTACGCTGTTGTGTAAAAAGATTCCTGTGGTCGTAACGATGCACAGGGCAGAACTTTTTCATTTCCTACTAAAGCCCCTCATACCTTATACAACCAAACATGCTAAGTCGGTTATTTGTGTTAGTGAAGATGTGAAGAACAAGGTTCTCCATTTATGTCATAATAAGTATCAACAAAATCTTAAAGTCATTCATAATGCCGTTGATACAGAAATTTACAGGACCGTCGATGACAACCACTTCAGGAAAAAACATCGTATTCCCCCGGAAGCCATTTTAATTTCGGCAGTGGGGATGTTCGAACCCAGGAAGAATTTCGAATTATTAATCAAGGCTTTTGGTCAATTGCCCAAAGAGCTTAATGGATTCCTGGCAATTGCTGGTACGGGGAAACGTTTTATACAATGTCAGAAGTTGATTGAAGATAGCCACCTGTCGGATCGGGTCGCTTTAGTGGGCTTGGTGCATGGTTACGAGAAAATATGTTTCCTTTCGGAAAGCGAGATATTTGCATTGCCGTCGAGTTCAGAGGGGCATAGTATCGCCTTGCTGGAGGCCATGGCATGTGAAAATGCTATCGTGAGTTCGGATATTCCCAATTGTGTTGAATCCATCGATTCTGGTATCGAGGGATATACGGTTCCGATCGAAAGAGATGCCATTTCCGAAAAACTCGAGAAACTCCTTAAAGAAGCCGTGTTACGCAAAAAAATGGGCAAGTCAGCACGGGCAAAAGTGGAAACACGTTTTAGTTGGCATGCCCGTGTGAAAAAAATCCTCGAGACTTACCAGGAAGTCCTTGACGCATGATACGTAAATCCTATCTTCAATTCATCCAATTTGTTATCGGAATACTATCCATTGTTTTTATAATATACTATATCTACACGAATCAAAAAGCTATCGATTTATTGTCGAAACTCAGGATTTCCACCATTGCTTTCCTTGCATTGATGCATTTCATAGCAATCTCAAATCAGGCGATTATAGGTTGGTATTTACTCCGTTCCGCAGGTGTAAAAATATTATTCGGACAGTACTATTGGGTGAATGGATTTTCTATGTTATGCAATTATCTTCCCCTTCAGGCGAGTATGATCGTCCGGGGTGGTGTGCTGTGGACGAAATATCATATCAAAGCCGAATTATTCATTTCCGTATTGGCATTTTCCTTCTTACTGAGTCAGGCGGTATTTTCTCTCATGGGTGCATTGGCTGTTTTCTTCGCACGATTAAATACAGTAACATTCTTGATTTTATTTTTGATAGCCCTCGTGTCTCTTGTCACGATTCTATCCCCTCTTCACACATTGTTGTTTAAATTATTAAAGAAAAATGTGATGAATTCTGTATACGTACGACTCAAAAGTATGACAGTCTTCGTCCCTGCTTTCGTGATCATCCTCGTCGGTTTTGTGTTCTTGTGCATCCGTTATCTCATTTTGTTTCGAGGTCTCGACTTTACGGTTCCTTTCTCGAGATGTGTGATATTGGGATGTGCCTCCGGTCTGTCCACGTTGATACGACTGACACCCGCTGGACTGGGCATACGGGAAGGTCTCACCGGATTGATAGCATACGGCATTCGTTTTGACATCACTGTGTCGATTCTTATCGTCATCCTTGACCGCATTATCTCATTGATCGCCATCGTGCCCATAGGCGTGTTGAGCTGGTTTAAGCTAAAATCCTCGTAGAGCAATTTCTCTTACAATCGATGGACTCAGAGGTTATGAACCATTTCAGAAGCATTCCATTTGCCGGAAAAAATGTCCACATCGATTATGGGCGTTTAGAGAAGTGGATGCAGAAAGCGCTAAACGGATTTTTATCCGTTTATCCCGAGGGCGATCTGTCGATGCGATCCGATGTTCACGTTTCATTGAAACGTGAAATGTCGGATGATTTCAACAACCATCCCATTTCTATAAATCCACAATCCCATCATGAATTTCAGGACGGATTCGGTATTTCGATTCCATTGTGGGGACAGATCGTTTGGCGTAAACAGGATGATATCCGAGTCCGCATGTACCTGACCAATTTCATACGCAGTCGGAATTTTTTGTTTAAAATGTTCGACAGAGAATTCAATGCACCTTATCAATACATCGGAGAAATTTTGCACGAGCTGATACTCGTGCCCACAGTTCTTTTTTTCTACGAGGACATGCTGACCATTCACGGCAGCGCGATTGTTGACGAAGAAGGGTCTGTCACTGTATTTTCCGGTACGGGTGGCGTTGGCAAGACTTTTCTAGAGATGCGTTTTTTATTGGATAATAATGTCGCCTTTTTTTCCGACGATATCACCCTGCTGGGGGAGGAGGGTGTTGTCTATCCAAACTTAGCATTTCCTAAAATATACAAATATAACGTGTCCCAATTACCGGCACTGAAACGTTATATCGATGAAAGTTATGGTTTGCTCAGTAGAATGCAGTGGTTTTTATATCCGGCCATACCTTACCTGGGTAAGTATTGTCGACGCTTGTTAAATCCAGGACGGATTTCTAAGATTCCGATTCCAGAAAAAGGTCGGCTCAAGAATTTTTATTTCTTATTCAGGAGTAAACATAGAAAACATATCGAAGGTGAATCGCTGGACGCAGAGAAAGCTTGGAAATCGAGTTACAGGATTATGCAGGCGGAATATCATCGTATGTTCAATCATCTTAGGTACCATGAATACAACAGAACCATGTGTCATCTTCCTGCGATCGTTGCAGAACGAGACGTTGAGAGAAAATTCAGTGAGATATTTCATCGTCTTAAAAATGTGACATTTCGACTAATCAAAATACCCACTGAATTTAACATAGACGATCTTTATGCGTTCATTAAAAATGATTTGAAGTAACACATGCTTGGGGCTGCTTTGGAAAGAGAGAAGAACCAATCAACTTTGTCTGTTCATGAGGATTCAATCTAAAAGGATTTTATAAAGCTTACAACTGCCGCGTCCATCGCAAAAAAACGTCTTGATAGTTAATCGTACACTGTCGGTTGGATTTAAAAAAATCATGATTTTGCAAAGACAAATCCATGCGATATAAGAAGACCGTTGCGATCGTTGTTTTATGTGTTTTGGCCATTTTTTTACGTTCCTATGGACTCGATTCCCATATAGGGCCTGACGAAAGCCTGGAAGTGGATCGTGCACTAGAAGCCCTGAAGGGAACGTTTTATTGGTCCAGGATCATCAAAGGCGGTCTTTACATCCTACTGATTCCCGTTTATTTCGTCATGAAAATAGTTACCCATTCCTACGACGCATTTTTGATCGCAGGTCGAATGATCCAGGTGATCATTGGGACGTGCATCATTTATTTTATATATAAAACATTAGAAATACTTTACGGGACGTCATGGGCAGTTTTATTTACATTGCCGCCCATTATCAGCGGCCAGCTTATCGAAAGCGCCCATCATGTAAACGTCCAGAATTTAATGTTCTTATGTATTGTCGTACATTTATATATCATCATAAAATACTTTAAAGAGAAAAAGGATGATCGATTATTGGGCTATAGTCTGATTCCGTTGTTCGCAGGAGCAGCATGTCAGATTTCTGCGTTCATCCTTATCATCCCTTATGGGATTATGGTTGCGATTTACGCTAAAAAAATCAGCAGAGAAAGAAAACGAGATATTGGTACACATATGCTTAAATGGGTGGCCATATCCATTTTCATATACATTTTATTAACGCCGGGTATTCTATTTTATCTTCCTCGTACGATGGGATTTGTCACTGGTCTATTGGGTATCACGGATACGGTTGTTTCCAGAGCGGGTACGGCATCTTCTTATGTGGCGATCAGTGAGCTCAATTTCTGGACATCCTACGCCGAACGCATTGTCAATTTTTATGGAACAGGATCTTTTATTCTTGTCGCGATCTCATCCCTGTTCATCATTTGGAAAAGAAATTGGGTATTGTTCTATCCGCTGGGCATTTTACTACTGTATTATCTCGTTTTTGCGAATGCTTCTCAAACTGTATTTTCGGTCCGGTATATTATTCCCGGACTTATCATGGGTTTTATGATCATGCCGTTTGCCGTCGTGGAATGTTCCCATGGCATGCATCGTTATACGAAGAAGATTCAGTATGGGACCGTAGGCTTAATGGTCGCTGTAATTCTTGTGAATCTGTCACGTTCCTCGTTCTACACGTGGAATTTCGTTAGACAGTATGGGTTGCCCGATACACGAACACGTCTTGCCGAATGGTTCGAGGAACACACATCGGAAAGCGCCGTCATTCTATTGCCAAACAGTGTCATCTATCCAAAGATCGATACCAGACGTGTCGAATCCATCGAGCATTGGAATGCCTATCAACCGTTGGACTCTGTGCGGGCCGACTATATCGTACTGAATAAAAGCGAGTTCGAAATACTATCGAAGAAGCGAATGAAGACGCGCTATCAACAATTTTATCTAGAAGTGATAAATTCGCCCCTTTGGACTGCCGTGCATCACGAAAGAAGGATAAGCGGTAAGACCGCCGGCCATGAATTTATCGTCTATCAATCGAATCCATGAATATGCGGCGATCCCATAAATTCCTGAAGAATATTTCTTTTAGCCTCATGTCCAGAATCTGGTACATCGTTCTGGCTCTGGTGACGACACCTTATATTGTCACAAAACTTGGAACCGATGCGTACGGCATCCTTTCGATCACATTAACACTGGTGGGATATTTTTCATTAACCGAGATCGGGATGGGGAATACGTTGGTCAAATATCTTTCTGAATATCTCGCCAGCAAGAGTGAACAAAAGGTTGAAAAGCTCGTTCAAACAGCGTTTATATACTATGCCTTGATCGGCATTGTGGGTTCGATTCTCATTGCACTGTTCACGCCCTTAATGACCACACGTGTGATTAACGTCCCCCAAGAGCTCCATCGGACGACACGGATTGCTTTTTATATTACAGGCGCTTCGTTTTTTTTCAACATGATGGTTACCTTCTTGGGGAGTGTACTGAGGGGGTACCAGCGATTTGAGCTGATGGCCATACGGAATATCGGCGTTCATACGGTATCCATCGTATCCACTGTCAGCCTTCTTTCGCTCGGGTATGGGCTTGTCTCTATCGTCGCTCTGAATTTCTTGGTCCGTTTTGTAAATTCGAGTATTTTTTTTGTTATTGCAAAACGTCTATTGGGTACAATATCTCTGGTACCCCGGTGGGATCGAAGCATGTTCAACATTCTCTTTCATTTTAGCAAATGGAAATTTATGGGAGGTATCAGTTCAAAGGTTGCCTACTCGTTTGATCGCGTTCTCATCGCCTCGTTGGTAAATGTCTCTCAGTTGACCTACTATATGATCCCTTTGAACTTATCGCAGATGATAGGTAAAAGACTCATCGGTGTGGTCAATCAAGTAATCTATCCATTCATGAGTGAGTCTGTTACGATCGATACGTTTAAAGATCAGAAAGAACTTTATTTTCGATCATTGAAATGGATCATGATGCTGTTGTCTCCAGCCACCCTTTATTTGATGGTCTTTGGTGATAAGTTTTTATTTTACTGGATTGGGGAGGAGTTTAGCAGGAGAGGAAGTCTCATATTGTATATCTTATGCATATCCTACTTTTTGGGTACACTCGTGTATAACGATAGTGTGTACTTTGAAGCCAAGGGTAATTCCAAGCTGCCAAATTTGGTAGCATCCGGATCTATGCTGATCATCGTTGTGTTGGATATTCTGCTACTGCCCCTGGTTGGAATCGTGGGTGCAGCAATAGGTTTTTCTGTTGCCACCATATCTACAGGCATTTATATGAAGCATAGAACACTCTATCGGATGCTTGATTCTGGTTGGTCGGAATTTTTTCGGGTCGTTATTTTAAAACCCGGCATCGCACTGATTATGGCTTCAGTCGTTCTTTTCCCTCTGCGGCTTGTAGGAAATCATCTTTTTTATTATTTTTTCTTTGTACCGATAACGGGCTTGACTGCGTTTTTGCTTTTCCTGCTCTGTGGTTGCTTTGATGACAGGGATAAGGAGATCATTCGATCCTTCATCCTGAAAATAACGCCTCAAGTATTCAAGTTAAAATTCGGAAAAAAATCCGTTTCATGACTTTATGATGTTTGTTATCGAAGACAAGCCATGAGCAGTCGATCAAATTTGATAAAAACAAATCTGTTCGCCTTTTCATCTGTTATTAGAGCACACCTTTATACGATGACCTTACTATTATTTATTGGAATAAATAGAGCCGTATGCAGGAAAGACACCGTAACGATGGCGTTGGCTTCGATGCGTATGTCATGGAAGATACTCGAGCGTGTTCAGTGGGTAGGTGAGGGGTAACAGAGGAAATGGATTGTCATTTTCACTTTTGGCGAGTCATTCGGAATGCAGACTGTGTCATTCATCCGAGTATGAGTTTAGTTCATGATATCTGCTCCAATAAAGTGCCAATTCGTGCAGTGAACAGAATATGCTGAATTTCGTTGATTCCCCCACTATGTCCACCGACGAAACATTCAGTCTCTAAGATGATGACCATTGCCGCAATGAAGTATCGAAGCTCTACCCATATGACTCGTGAAATTTTTTTAGGAATATATTAGTCATGGGTAATTTTCAGTTAAAAAACGATTGTGTCCATTTTCCCGGTCACATGCCCTGTCGTTTTCATAAGGCGAATGGTGTGAAATGCGATGCCTGCGATCATTACCAAACTGCTCAACATAAGATACTGATTATCAAACTGGATGCATTGGGCGATGTGTTGAGGACAACCTGTATTTTGCCTCCGCTTCGACGACACTTCCCCCAAGCCTGTATCTCGTGGTGTACGCGTTCGAGTGCACGGGAACTTTTTATCAACAACGATCTGGTGCATGATCTCTTTTTTATCGATGAGGATGCTGATTTCAGGCTGTCCGTGGAATCGTTCGATTGGGTGATCAATCTGGATACGGCCAAAACGAGCGCTTCGATAGCCACCTACGCCATCGGAAAAAAGAAGACGGGATTCCTTCTGCACGAGAAGGGATATATCTATGCGACAAATGATGCAGCAAGATTGTGGCTGGAGATGAGTGGTTTTGACGATGTTAAAAAGGAAAATACGAAAACATATCAGCAGATTGTCTATGAGATACTGGATTTGAACGATGATATCGCGCTTCCGATGTTTCCTCTGACTCAGATGGAAAAAGATTTCACTCGCACGTATCGGAAAAAACACAAACTCGACGACAAACCCGTCGTTGGGCTGAATACAGGATCGGGTTCAAGATGGCCCAATAAAAGCTGGCCTGTCTCGAATTGGGTGCGATTTCTCAAACTTCTCAATTTCTCACGCTTCCACGTGCTGCTACTGGGGGGAGCTGACGAGGAGGATATCAACGAGCATCTGGCGAGTGAGTTTCCCCAGGTGCTAAATACGGGTGGTGACAACAGTATCCGACAATTTGGCTGCATCGTTAACGCCTGCGATGTGGTGATTACGGCCGATACATTGGCCCTGCATATAGCCACAGCACTTCAGAAGAAAATCATTGCTCTTTTTGGTCCAACGTCCATGGATGAAATACATCTGTATGATCGGGGGATCAAGATTCGAGCGGATTCAGACTGTATCTGCTGTTACAATAAGGTCTGTACAGAGTCCATCTCATGTATGGAGAAGATCGAGCCGGAGTATATTTTGGACATATTATACGATATTCTATGAATCCGTCATCCACTGAGACAACCAACGGCCCATGACATTTCGACATCACAGCGTCGATAAAGCCTTTATCCTGAAATCACTAAAGTTCACGATCCGCCTGCCCAAGCGGTTTCATAAAAAGTGCATCGTGAAAGACCACCGTTTCCAGATTCCACGTCGGATCGAAAAACGAATCGTACGACGATGGTTGAATCCCAAACCGGGCGATAAAATACTCGACGTGGCATGCGGTATGGGCGACTGGTCAAGGATGGTGACTCAAAAGGGTGCGGTTTATTTTGGGCTGGATGCCTCATTCCTGGACGTGATGAAAGCAAAAAAACGGTATCCTCTATCACATTTTATCAACATCAGAGCCGAGCAGTGCCCCTTCAGGACGGGCGTGTTCAATAAGGTCTTTTCCAACTGCTCCATCGAGCATTTTCAGGATGATCTCGCTGCTCTACAGAATATACACGATATGCTGGTGAATGGTGGCTGGCTTGTGATTACGGCGGATGCACTCTCTAAGGATATTATCCCCAAGAAATTGATCGAAAAACACAAAGCGATGTACGATGTGGTTACGTACTATACCCATGAATCCCTGATAAGAAAGCTGGAAAAGACCGGTTTTCGTGTACTGGATTGTAAGTACTATTTAACCTCTGGAATCTCTCATTTTTATTATACCTTGTCCATTCGGTTCGGCATACATGGATGGCTGCTTTATCTCTTTCCGATTTTTTATCCTTTGGTGATGATCGCCGATTATTTTTCAGGGGATAAAAAACCAGGTTGTGGTGTTGCCGCGATTGCTAGAAAATGGGATAACCGTGAATAAATCCCGTGCGAAAAAAAAGATCTTGATAATATCGTCGCTGTATCCTCGTTTTCCCGATGGCGTGGCCGCCCAGACAACACTCTACCACAACCTTCTGCACCTGAGGAAAAAGTACCACACACGAATGATATGTATCGTCCCTGACCATATCGTACCCATCATCCCCAAGGAGATCGAAAAAGCTGTCGATGTGTTGCCATACACGGATCAGCGTACCGTTTATGGACATTCCTTGTTTGCCACGTTGAAAGCTATAAAAGATTATATTCATCATTATGAACACATGGGGAATACCGTATTCGAATGCGTGAAGGAGAGTCTATACAAACGAACCGTTGAGTACGATCCAGATTTTATCCTATTCGAACAGACCGGATACAGCATGATCGATTGGAGGAGGAAATTAGACCAACAGCTTCACACGAAATTTATTATTCGTATCCACGATCCGTTCCCCCTCCATTTAGAAAAAATCGTGGTACGTTCAAAGGCAATCAAAGAGTCCATTTTTCTGGGTATGCGGAAACGTGGTATCACCGCTTTCGAAAAGAGACATATACAAGATTGGGACGGGATATTGACTCATACAGCTGTCGAAAAGCAGCACTACGACAGGCTGTCCTCGTTTAAAATTCCCGTTCATGTGGCACCCATAGGCGTGGATATCCATCATCTCTCGGTTAAGCATAATCAAGCTGCCAAGGATATCGACATCGTCTATATGGGTGCTATGAGATGGCGTCCCAACGTAGACAGTGTGTTATGGTTTTACGAACACGTCCTGCCCCCACTGAAGAAAAATATACCGAATTGCCGCATGGCTGTCGTGGGCCGGAATCCCTCAAAGCGTATCTTGAAGCTGGCCTCGGAACATATCATCGTCACAGGAGAGGTGGAAGATATCAGGGAATATGCCAAGAGGAGTAAAATTTCGTATTGCTTTAGTCTCTCAGGGAGTGGTATCAAAAAAAAGATTATGGAACTCCTGGCCATGGGACTTCCCGTTGTATGCGACAAGGAAAGTCTGCAGGGGTATGATGCCCAACGGGTGAGGGGAGTCGTCGTTGTGGATAAAAGCAACATTCCGGGCATCGTCGACACAATGGTCGGCCTTCTGGAAAATCCTAAGCTTTTGGCAGGAATGAGCCGTGACGCCGCAGAGACCGCTCGTCAGTATTTCGATTATAGAAAGATATCCTATGATTTTGAGACATACGTCAGAAGTTCGGAAGGCTGACACATGACAGCTTATCCAGCCATCTTGCCCGAAGCTCGACCCGTAGAGAATAAAGTCCTGTCGATATTCCTGGATTGGCTTTCCAACCCTGAACATGAAAAACTCAGCATCCTGGAATTGGGGTGTGGTGTGGGTAACTATTCCAGGGCTCTGGGCGAAAAAGGACATACAGTGATCTCTGTAGACATCGACTACGATTCCCTCGCATTTTTAAAAAAGAACGATAGGAGTGGAAACTGCGGTGTTATTTGTGCGGATGTCACGACGCCTGTTTTACGCGGCGAGCAACGATTCGATATCATCATCGCATCAGAAGTCCTGGAACATGTGAAAGAACCGGATTATGTGTTGGAGATGATGAATCGGTTGATCCGGCCAACGGGATGTATTTTTATCACCATACCCAACGGCTTTGGCCCCTGGGAAGTCTTCAATCGTATACAATCTCGACCTTGGTTTTTCAAAATTCTATATTTTCCTTTTTATTGGCCGGTATACCTGAGAAACTGTTTTTTACCGAGTCGGAAGAAAGATACAGAACATCCATCGAGAGAAAAATACAGGTGTACGTTGAACCGGGCCTCCCCACATCTCCAGTTTTGGACTCTGGGCCGGTTTCGAAATTTATTAAAAGAAAAACATCTACAAGTGGTGCGTACACACAACACGAGCTTGAGTTACGTCTGGTTGCCTTTTTATCATCGTTTAAAGTGTAGAGCGTTGGATAATTTGGATATTCGGATTGCCGATTTTCTGCCTCATGCGATGGTAAGCGGTTGGATATTAAAAGTTCAAAAAACGTGAATACAATCCTACAAAACCAGGAAATCGCAGAATAAAAAACGAGAGTGTATCCCATGAAAGTCGTCATTTTAGCCGGCGGACGAGGCATTCGTATTACCGAAGAGACTTCCACCAAACCAAAGCCGATGGTTTTAATCGGAGGTCAACCCATCTTATGGTATATCATGAAATTGTATGCACATTACGGATTTGCCGAATTCGTCATTGCACTGGGATATAAGGGAGATGTGGTCAAGGATTATTTCCTGCGCTACCACGCATCCAACAACGATCTTGAAGTGGATCTTGCCAGTGGCAACGTACAATTTCATAAGCACCATCGGTGCGACTGGAAAGTTCGTATGATCGATACAGGTATGCAGACCCTCACCGGTGGACGTATCAAGCGGTTGGAATCGTTGCTTAGACCGGAAGGTACCTTCATGCTGACCTATGGTGACGGATTATCCGATATTCATATCGCACGCCTCCTCGACTTCCATAGAAAACACGGTAAGCTGGCTACGATTACAGCGGTGCGCCCTCCTGCCCGGTTCGGGACGATGACATTCGATGGTGATATCGTGGTCGAGTTCAAGGAAAAACCGCAAACGGGCAGAGGCTGGATCAACGGCGGATTCTTCGTTTTTGAACCCGGTGTGTTCGATTATCTGAAGGATGATACGACGATACTCGAAAGAGATCCCCTGGAGCGATTGGCTGCCGATGGTCAACTGGTCGCTTACAAGCACGATGGATTCTGGCAATGTATGGATACGATGCGAGACAAGATCCACCTGGAAGAGTTATATAAAATGGGAAACGTACCATGGATCGTCTGGGAATGATATTCAACCAATTTTATCAAAAGAAACGAGTGCTTGTCACGGGGCATACGGGTTTTAAAGGCTCCTGGCTTTCTGCCTGGTTGTCCATGCTGGGTGCTGAAGTGACGGGACTCGCCTTGCCGCCAGAGCATGAGGAAGATCATTTCGTCCTCCTGAATCTCGAAAAACACATGACTCATCGGGAGGGAGATATCAGGGACCTGGGGCAAGTCCAGCGTGTCCTGGAAGAGGTACATCCAGAAATCGTGTTTCACTTGGCTGCCCAATCATTGGTCCGCAGGGGATTCGAGGATCCCAAAGTAACGTTCGATACGAACGTGGGCGGTTCTGTGAATCTTCTGGAGGCTTTGAGAGCTGTACCCAGCGTCCGTGTGCTCATCTATGTGACGTCGGATAAATGTTATCGGAATAAAGAGTGGATATGGGGATATCGAGAGAACGACGAATTGGGAGGGAATGATCCTTACAGCGCTTCAAAAGCCTGTGCAGAACATGTGCTCTCGTCGTACTTAGCTTCTTTCTTTAACACGAACGCACATGCCCGGGCGGCATCGGTACGGGCAGGAAACGTCATCGGGGGCGGTGACTGGGCCGAAGACCGCATCGTACCGGATTGTATTCGTGCCTTGAGAGACAGTTCCGACATCGTTCTTCGAAATCCGGAAGCACGGCGTCCGTGGCAACACGTTTTGGACCCGTTGCGAGGGTATCTGATGCTTGCCGAAAAATTATTCACCGAACCATCCAGTCTGTATACGGGAGCGTGGAATTTTGGCCCTGATAAGGAATCGAACAGGACCGTGATGGAGTTGGCCGCAATCATCGTCGAGGCGTGGGAAAGCAACATCAACATCATAACCCAGAAGAACGGTTCCATAGAACCCTCCGAGGCACAACTCCTCTATCTGAATTGGGATAAGGCCAACCAGATGCTGGGTTGGCAGCCTATTTGGGATTTTCACCAAGCTATCAGACATACCCTCGACTGGTATAAATACTGGACTCAGGGTGCCGATATCTGGGATTTGACAACAAGACAAATCCGCACCTATATGGAAGACTGCAAACAAAAAGGGAAGGTATCATGATAGACGGAGTCATCATCACACCGTTGAAACAAATCCCCGATGAGCGGGGAGAAATCATGCATATGCTGCGTGTGGACGCACCGCATTTTGAAAAGTTTGGTGAGATTTATTTTTCCACAGCCTATCCAGGGACGATCAAGGGATGGCATCTCCACAAGACCCAAACTCAGAATTACGCCGTGATCCAGGGAATGATAAAACTCGTGTTATACGACAATCGGGAGGGTTCCCCGACCCATGGAGAAATCCAGGAAATCTACATGGGGGAACATCGTTATGTATTGGTTCGTATTCCACCAAAAATCATCAATGGTTTTAAATGTGTCGGAACCATGACAGCCATTCTGGCCAACTGTGCCACCGAGCCCCACGATCCAGACGAGATCGAACGAATCGATCCTTTTTCACCGGATATTCCGTACGATTGGTCGCTGAAGCATCGTTAGATCGATGATTCGTTCGACCGACAAAATCGTTGTGACGGGTATATCGAGTTTCATCGGTGTTCATCTGGCACGATTCTTTGCTGAGAAAGCCGGGCGTGTTGTTGGGACAATCAGCCGACACATCGATGATTATCAGGGTATTCGTCTCCAAAGAATTCAAGCAGCGCGGGATAAGGATGTCGACATACAATCTTTGGACCTGGCAGAAACGGAATCCATGGTCACATTCATCCAGACTGAAAAACCAGACCTCTGGATTCATCATGCCGGATGGGCGGCGGGATACGGAGATATGGATTACGATATGCAAAAAGGGTATGCCGTGAACGTTGCATCGTTGGGGACGTTTTATCCCACCCTCAAGGCGTGCGGCTGCCGGGGAATCATCATCACAGGGACCTCGATGGAATACAGCGAGAGTGACAACGCCTGTACAGAAGATGACGTCTGCTGGCCTTCGACGCCCTATGGCCTGTCTAAATTAATGGAAACGTGTCGGGCCCGTCAATTGAGCGAACAGTATCGCATGCGAACAAGAGTCGCCCGGATTTTTATCCCTTTCGGACCCATGGATGCTCCCCGGAAACTCATTCCCAGTGTCGCCCATGCCCTTAAAACGGGTGTAAAAATTGACTTATCCCCATGCCTGCAGAAACGTGATTTTATCCACGTGAACGATATGCTCACCGGATACGAGGCTCTCATCGATGATCTCGACCGGGATTTGGATTTTGATCTGTTCAATCTATGCAGCGGTGAAGCGACGGAGCTCCGAGCTTTCCTGGGAATGTTCGTATCTATACTAGAGGCCGATCCCCGATTACTCTTATTCGGTGCACGTTCCATGCGGCCAGGTGAAGCACCCGTATCCTACGGTTCGAACAAAAAGGCAAAGACGCTTCTCAAGTGGACTCCCAGCCCTCTGAAAGACAGTATACTCGCATACTTGCAGGACGAAGGCAGAAGAGTATGAGTGTCCATAAGCAGGATTCTCATAACTCGACGGTTCCTCTATCGGTGATCATCGTGTCCGAAATGCGGAGAATGGACGATATACACGCCTGTCTCCAGTCCCTCGTTGAACAGGAGGATCATCGGTTATTTGAAATCATTCTCGTCACATACGGCGACGCACACATCGATTTGGATACCTGGATCGAGCAAGGATTGGATATTCGCATGCATCGAGTCCGGGAGAATAATTATTGTGTCAAGAGAAATGCGGGTGCTCGAAAAGCAAAAGGCGACATCGTGGCGTACATCGACGACGATACCATCCTTCAACCGACATGGGTGAATGCGATTATCGAGGGATTCCGGGAAAATTGGAAGATGGCAGGCGGTAAGGTGGAACCTTTATTCGAAACGAAGGTTCCGCAAAAGCTCAGAGGTTATGAACGCACCATCGGTGGATTCAATTATTTCCCGGAGATCGGGTATGCCACGGACACCATCATCGGTTGCAATATGTTTTTCGACCGCTGTTGGCTGGCGGATACGGGCGGATTCGATGAATACATCGGTGAGATGAACGCGAACTGTCCCAAGACGTTTTACGGAGGCGATGAGGTGGATGTTCAAGCCAGGCTTGATCCCGCTCAATTCGGTTTTATTCCGGAAGCACATGTGTGTCATAAGATTCAAGAAGGCAGGATGAATCCTGATTATATATTGAAACGAGCCGAGGGCATGGGCCGGGCAAGATGTTACATAGATCAAAAGAACGGGATACCACGTAAACGCGTTCTCTACAAATACGTTTATTTGCTAAGGCGTCTAATCAGTCTACGAAAAAGATTTTATAATAAAAGAAAGTATTACTACATGGTCGGTTATTTTCGTCAGAAGAGTCCCGAATGAATGGCAGAGAATTAAAACGTTGACGGATGTGTTGATGTCGAGTACGAGACCCATTTTTCTATTAGGAATCATGCAGCGATGCGGCACCAATTTTCTTAACAGATTATTACTACTACATCCCGATCTCGAATCACACCCGGTTAGCGAAGATTATTTGATTGCGAAGTCTCACAATCTATTTCAGTACGTCGAGCAAGTGAGTAGGCATTGGAATCCGTCCTGGGATCCCGATGGTGCATTCAGGAGATCGTTGATACAGCACCTCGGTAATTCCATACTTTTATTTCTCCAATCTAATATTCACGAAAACAAACGTTTAATTGCAAAGACACCGAGTGTCTCCAATGTAAGTCAGGTTTTTAATCTATTTTCTCATGTGGATTTAGTGATTCTTATAAGAGACGGTAGGGATGTGGTTGAATCCGGAATAAGAAGCTTTGGATGGCGCTTCGAGGGAGCCATTCAGAAGTATGCCAGAAGAACCAATGAAATCCAGTCCTTTATCCAAAGCAACCTAAATGACGACTTCAGGTATCTCTTGGTGAAGTACGAAGAGCTTGTTTTAGAAACAGAGACGACCATGAGAAAAATACTCGAGTTCCTTCGATTGGACGATTCGTGTTATGATTTTAAGGCCATCCAAAGTATACCTGTGTTTGGATCATCAACATACAAGAGAAAAGGTGCTGTTGACTGGAAGCCAGTCGAAAAGACATCCGGATTTAATCCCATCAGACGATGGTCTCGATGGAGTCTTTATCAAAAAAAACGGTTTTATTGGATTGCGGGCGAGTCTATTGTATTTTTTAATTATATGAGTAGGAAAGAATGCATCGATGAGTTAAACTTTTTTTGGCGTATCATGAATCGATGTATTGATTTTATTATTCGGTGTCGGAGAATCTTGAGTCGCATCGCTCGAAGATCATAGATCGATTATTTAGAGATAAATTTATAATTCGTAACATTCTCGCGTCTCATGTTCTTTATCGGATTTTTTCTCCTCAGCTCCGTGAATAATGGTCGCTAAGGACGTTCATGAAGATCGGTATCATTGCACATGACCTCACGAAACCGACCGGCGCAGTACGCGTAGAGATTATGCAGGCAAAGGTCCTGAAGCAGAGAGGACATGAACCTGTTCTATACACAATGGCGCTGGATAAAGAAAGATGCTATCCCGAATTGCTTAACGATTTGGATATCCAAATCATAAGAACAGGTTGGCGGTTGGCCTTATTATCGACATCAATGAGGGCCGTATCTTTTACATGCCGGCCCTTGGATTTTTCCGAGAATCTCGATTATGTCATCGCACACAGTTTCCCGCGTGGTTTTATGGGGATGTCTCTTAAGAGACGTCATGGTACGCGTTTTGTTTTATTTCTTCATGGCATATGGGGATTTATTCATCCAAAATCGGATGATGCTACAGGCAAGGCGCCTCATACCCTCAAACATATGAGAAGGGATAAACATCGATTTACAGATTGGATATTTCATTTATTATTTACTCCAATCTTAAAGGCTCTCGAAAGAAAATGCATTCAAGAATCGGATCTCATTCTGACACAATGTTCCAAGGTTTCAAAGCAGATTCTTGAGACCTACAAAAGTGAATCAACAGTTATTCCTCTCGGTATCGAATATATCGACGGTCAGAATCCTACTACCCTTCGCAATCAGATGGGTAAACCGGAGCTGTTGATATTGACCGTAACACGAATCCGGCCGACGAAAGGCATACGCGAATTGATTCGAGCGTATAGGTTATGTACATTAAAAAATACGAAATTGGTCATCGTGGGTCCAGTGGCCGATAGCATTTACTACGATGAATGTATTGAACTCGTCCAGAAACTAAACCTTAAAGACTGCGTTTATTTTGCGGGTGAGATATCGGAAGAGATGTTGGCAACATACTACGAGGCCGCTGATTTTGTTGTATACACGCCTTTCGATGAAGATTATGGCCTCGTTCCCTTGGAAGCCATGCTGCATGGCACGCCCAGTATCGTGAGTGAAGATTCAGGCGTAGCCCGGGAACTGGTGACCTCGGTCATTCCTGTAGACCCGAACGATACAGAGCAATTGGCCAAGAAAATGGTGTATTTGGGTCAGAATCCCAAACTTCGTCTGGAAATGGGAAGGAGAGGGAAGGACATCGTTAAGCATATGACATGGGATCGACACGGTGACGAACTGGAAAAAATCATTTTACGATCCCAGTCAAAATGATTTGAATGAAGATGGACAATCCTGAACCCAGAAAAGAAACCGAATTTATTGTTGATAAACTCCTCCATGATTTTGTCAATGATGAGGGATTGGTATCGGCTTGTTATCCTCCTACGGGCGCTGCTTTGTTGAAGGATTTTAACGATTATATTCCGTTTCTGGCATTTTATGGGTACCACGATTTTGTCGATGAGCAAGTCCGAAAGGGAACCAACAAATGCGTGAACGGGCTGGTTCCTGTGGGAAAGCGGATTCTGTCGTGGCGTCAGGATGAGTGGTTGGAGGCGTTATTCGAGCGATATCGACTCAACCAATCGCCCGAACTGGCGGCTGCCCTGGAATCAGGCTTGGAATTCATCGCTAAACACCTGGTGGAAGAAGGGTTCATCAAGTCATTCTACAATCTGGACTCCGGAAGAAGTCCATCCGTATTCGATCCACGAACAGGCGCCTTGTTAGAGGTGCTGATCGATATGGGCGAATATTTCCCCCGAGCCATGGATATGGCGTTACGGTGTTTGGATAGAATCATCGAATGGAGCGAACATCGCGCGCAGTATCTAATACCGAATTTTATCGTGTATAAGCATTCGTTCTACGACACGATTTCCAGGAACAATCCCATCCCAATACCCGAGCGGATTCTTTACCCCTACGTTCACGGGTGGCGGTCAGCGGTCGGTGATTGGATGATTATGCTTCCTTTCCAGCAGCGTATCAAGCTGGCGAAACAGAACTCGAATCTCATTCATGCTTTTTTCCGGGCCTATATGATAACCGAGAATCACACATATTTTCGGTTTGTCGAGAAGTGGTTCGAGCATTTTAAAACGTATATGTACGAAAATGGAAGATGTTATTCTTTCCTGGATCATCGAATGCGAGGTGACAAGGTGAAACTCTCCCACAATCACCCCGTGTTGGAGACATGCATCGATGTGTATTTGTTCACGGGCCAGGAAGCATATCTTCAAACGGCCATCGGAATCGCCGATTACTGGATCACCAGACGTTTGCCCAACGGTCTGTATCCGGCATTCGAAGATGCTACGTATGCGTTTCTCGACGACCAAACGGATTTGCTCGTTCTTTTTGTGAGGCTTTGGAAAATTCTCGAGAATCCTCAGTACTGGGACGAAGCCGTTCAACTCTATCAAGCGATTGTCCACCATCACATGACACAATCCGGTCTGGCCACCTATTCCTATATGGATACTACTCAACATTCAGACAACAGCATAATCGAGCCGAAGTACAATGCACTGTTCCTGAAAGCGGGTATCGCCTTGGAGAATCATGATCGCATACTGGATGAGGATTTCTGGCTATTGTTGAGAGATCGTTGAATGAATCCGAACCGAATAGAGGATTATTGTCGAGAACACGGCTACGATATCGAAAAGAGGATGGTTCGAAAAAAATCCCTCATTTACTTTTTGGCGAAGAATAAGAGTAAGTTCATATTAAAAAAACTCCTCACCGTAGAAGCAGAGGATATCGATCAAAAATACAAGTCTGAGATCCGTAGTATCGAGCGAGTTCACGATTTCTCCACAGGCCCGGTTCGAGCTCCTCACATTATCGACACGGTAGACACTGATCAATTTTATGTGTGTGAGCGCATCGACGGTTTCACCTTACACCATCTGATTTCATCACCTTTTTACAACCGGGCCCATGTGAAGGAGATACACCGAATCCTGTTCCAGTGGCTCGCTGCGTTTTACAATCGCTTCCAGCGGCAGAAGTGTCTCGTCCACGATGATCCAGTGTTTTCTCTCGGCCCGTATACGAAAAAGATATCCGCCATTGTCAATGACAAGGATGAAGAGGATCGCATTGTGACGTGTCTAAGGCAAAGCATGCTTCCCGTATCCATCGTGCATGGAGACCTGACGCCGTGGAATATTATTATCAGGGCAACGGATGAGATTTATATCATCGACTGGGGGAACGGTGGAGAGGATTTTCCAGCACATGATATCACGAGGTATTTATTGCAGTTGATGAGAAAAGTACATTGGAGCGGAATCAAGCATGATCTTTTTCGTATGTTTATTGAATCGTTCGCGCCACTTTTTCAGAACGATCCTCATCTGTTGACTACAATGCTACAGTACCATTACCTGTACAGTCGCAGGATATTGCTGAAGAAGACGGACCGGCTCGTCACTCGATGGTCCATCCTGCGGTATCTAAGAGTGCTATTATTCTACACAGCATATTATCATACATTTGTTTCGATGAGTCGAACTAACGTAAAATCAATTTGGAATACACATGAGGCCTGACCATATATTGACGCCTGATGATCTTCAAAAAAGTAGGAAGCCGAGGCGGAACGCTGTGATAAAAGGCAGCATGTTTCACCCAAGAATCTATATTATGTGGAAGCCGGGCTGCTGCAAACGCTGTGTGTGGGGAATACACGAATATGCGATGTGGCTACGGGAACGGGTAAGAATATCGAAGCCTTGTACGACCATTAGGATATTATCGTGGGCAGAGCGGCGTGCGACGGATCCTCGGATAAGAGTGAGTCTGAGTGGTTTTGGAGTGGGCTTGCCGTTGTCCGAAATTCACGACCGGTTTTTTCCCTTTGTATTCACGAGCATCAATGATCTTATGATGTACACACCATTGAAATACATTGCCCCGAAACTCATTTATGTCATCGATGTGGAATAAGGCATGGATACGTTTGGGGAATACACATTCTCACCCTATACGCAAGATGATGTCGATGAGATTGTCACCCTAGAGAGCCATTTGTGGGGAGACAATTTTGATGCCAACAAAAGGAAATTCATTTGGAAACATCGGCAAAATCCCTTTCTACGCCAGGATGTGGGTGTCGTGGCCCGGCACGGGGAGGAGTTGGTGGGATTTCGTGGCTTTATCGTGACCAATTGGCAGGTGCGGGATGACGGCTTCTCTGTACTGTCGCCGTCGGATGTCGTGGTTCATCCCGATCACCGCCGGAAAGGTCTTTTTGCTCGGATGAATCTTATGGCGATGAAATGGTACAGCGACGATTACCCCCTTTTCGTCAATCTTTCCTCGAACCGATACTCCACACCCGGGTATATTAAACTCGGCTGGAAGCCCATCGCATACAAGACGTTTTTAAAACATCTCTCTTTTCCCCGGCTTCTTAAAAATCAGTTTATTAGGAAAGGATCCGAATCATATACGTTGGGTCGATTCGGAGATATCGAAGTCACTCATGAGTTTAGAGCCGATGTTATGTCCGAATTGTGCGAATCGTCCACACAATCCTCCAACACCGTTCACGTGATTAAAAATGAGTCATTCTTCGAATGGAAGCTAAGAAGCCCGCATCGACAGTATGTGTACTACTATCACTACAATGGATCAGACGTGGACGCGTACGTCATCCTGACTTATCAGGATGGAAAGGCACTGGTTTACGATTTTGAGGAAAGGGAGAACTCTCATGGCATTGCCAATATCATTACTTTTATATTAAAGGAAAATGATTTTCTCATGGTGTACCTTGCCGATGTTTCACTGTCCGAGAGTTTCCGTGCATTTTTAAGGAAGAACCATTTTTATAGTTACAGGATGATTGATAGAATACGGATGGGAGAATCCTACGGCCTGCCTTTCCTCATCCGACCGGTGAAGGAAGCATATGGAGAGGATGACTGGTATATCCAGGGTGTCGATACGAGAGACATCGCACAATGGATCATCCGACCCATATGTTCTGATAAATGAGTATGGGATCGTATAAAGCCTATAAATCAATGCGAATGCCATGGGAGGCGTTCCATAAAGATTCGTAACAGGCTTATCGCCTTCCAGGGACGATTACCTCCGCTTTACGGCGGCGGAGCCAGGCAGGTATTGGCCATTCTGAATCGGCTTACCCAGAGAGCATCCCATCTGATCGCTGATATGGTTGTGATCAATCCAAATAACAGTCAAGTCACAACACATGTGATGGGTCGAATCCGTGTGAAAGCTCCCTATAAAGAGGGTGGCGTTTTCCTGGGTTATATAGAACTCTTGTTTAAAAGCATTGCACCCATTGCCAAAGCCTCTCTCGTCTGGATTGGTGTTTCCACATACAGAGGCCTCGTTGTGGCCATGATTGCCAAGCTTCTTGGTCGACGAATACTCTTAAGGACGTCCTTGTGCGGGTATGATGATCCGGATTCCATTCTGAAGGCATTTCGTCTGAACACCGGACGTCTCTTTCTTTCCATGGTGGATATCATCGTGTGTAATTCAAAATTAACGGTGCAGCGTTTCTACACACATGGATACCGAGACAAAGTTCGCTATGTCCCAAACGGTGTTGATGATGATTTTTTTAAACCCATTGGTGTCAAGGAACGGAGGCACCTACGACAGCGATACGGGATTCCCGCTGACAGAAACGTGTTGCTCTATACAGGGGCGTTTTCCAAGAGGAAGAATATTTTATTTCTATTCGATGTGCTGCACATACTGAACGACAGAAAACATCACCACGTTTTGTTCCTGTTGGGACCGAGAAAGCGTACAGAATATGTGGCTCTTGACGAAGATTACTTGGCCGAGATGGATCATACCATTCATGCGTTTGGTCTCGAAAAAGATGTCATTTTCGATTCGTTTCAAGATCCCAATGCTCACGTTTATCAATTGGCCGATATCTACGTGTCGGCGTCTCTTGCAGAGGGGATGCCCAATTCTATGCTGGAAGCCATGGCTTGCGGTCTACCTGTTGTGGCACTGGATGTAGATGGCAACCTGAAGACGCTCGTCCAAACTGGCAAAAACGGATTTCTGCTAAGAAAATCGAATTCCAATGCCTTCGCCCGTAGCATTTTGAAGATCACCGGCAATTCTGATTTGAAGAAACGATTTGGACGGCAAAGCAGAAAGATCGTCGAGGAAAAACACCGACTGACGGATTCGGCCGATGCTTACTATCGCATCATCAAGGAACTGGCACCCGGCTTATGATCTATTTTCTTCACGGAGTGGTATGCCGAAACGTGAAGACGGCGATTAACAGCGGGGGTAAACACATCTCCGTCAACGCATTCGATCGTCTGCTTCGCTATTCAGGTAACAGGGCGTGTTATACGTTTGACGATGGGTTTCAAAGCATCTATCGGCATGCTTATCCAAAACTGCTAAATAGTAGAATTCCGTTTACGCTGTTTCTGACCAGCGATTTCATCCTTGGGAAAAAGATATGGACGGATGAACTGGCCATTCTTTCACAGGATGCGTCATTCGTGAATCGAGCCGTTGCATGGGCAAAATCGCACGACCAGGCCCATCTGAAGGAGTATCGTTCGTATGCAACCCTGCGCGTCCATGCCAAATCTCATGAACGAACGGCCCTCTGTTCAATGATAACATATCTGAATGAGCAGATCGATATTACCCAATTACCGGCACCTTCTGAGCTCTTCGCACCATTATCCACCGATCAGATCCAGGAGATGCTTGAGAGCAGTCTTCTAACGTTAGGCGGTCATACGACCAGCCATCCTATACTTTCCTCACTGAGTTATGACGAGCAGTACCAGGAAATTAAAGACAATAAAGATTGGATCGAAGATACTTTCAGAGTGAACATCGTTGATTTTGCCTATCCCAACGGTAAGCCCACAGATTTTAACCGTGATACGGTCGATGTTTTAAGACAGATCGGGTATAAAAATGCATATACGACGGTACCCTCCTATGATGAAGATCGAGGAAGGCCATGGCAGATACCGAGAATCGGGATCAATGCCGATCTAGCCAACTGGCAACTCTGGCTTATCGCCAAGAAATTATATCCAGTGAGAGCGTGATATGGTACATTTAATCATCGAATACTATATCCTGGGTTCCATCATTCTAGGATTTTTCTTTTTGTTGATAGGGAAACCCGTTTGGAACCTTCTTTTGTTGGTACTTTGTATTCCGTTTGAGAACACGTTGGTAATACCATCCTCTATATCCCTGATCAAAGCAATGACGATACTTACATTTCTCTCTTTGGCTATTCATCGGAAGGATTTCATTTCTTTTATTATTGATAAGTTAATCACGAATAAATTCTTTCTTGTATTCGTGGGCATTTTTATCGCATCGTCATTGTTCTCTGTTGAAAAGAGTACGATTATCGGAGAAGTACTCGGTTGGATTCAGTGGTTTCTCATACTCCTGTATATTTGGTACGTCTGTGAAAGAGAAGATCGTGCAATCGGCCTAATCGAAAAATCGTTGATTGGTTTGGGTATCGCTATATTGTTTATGATATTCGTCGTTCAAGGATATTCAAGTCTGAGTACGCGGTTATATCTCGCACGATTTCTCAATTCGAATAAACTGGCAGTTATATATACCGGTCTTTCAGTTGTTGCATACGGTATTTTGGCGAAGAGTCGGTCAAGGATAGTAGGTGTTATACTGCTGACATTTCTTGTATCGATCATGCTGACAGGGAATCGATCGGTTCCCGTAGGATTCTTCATTTATTTTGTATTGGTTATTTTCCTCTCCTCTAAAATAAACAAATTAAGAGTTTTCGCTGTAACGGCTGCGCTCATTCTCCTTTTTCTTATTATTCCTTTCAAGAGAGACAGTTTTTTATTCAACTCCAGAGAACGGATCTCGTATACGTTCAAGCAGTTGTATGAATTGGTTCTACATAAGGAGACAACTATCTCCACATTTGAGGAGAGTTATCATACAAGCCTTTATCGGTCTTCCAGGATTGATAGTGACGCACGCTGGCTTATGTATCAAGAAGCGTTCAACATTTTTTTAAAAAATCCCATCGTGGGATCTGGACCTGGTAATACGCTGTTCGAGAGGACGATATTCCGAGTTTACCAAAGGCCAAAAGGGATGCATAGTAATGTGAGCGAGATGCTGCTCTATTTTGGTCTTTTCGGATTTGTATTCATGATATTTTTAGTGATTACACTGTTTCGTTTCAGTTACCGGTGGTTGTCTTTAATTGAAAGCAAACAGTTTCTATTTCTTTTAATTGTCTTTTTTATCGACGGTCTGTTCCATGTGAATTATATAGATTCCGTGATCGTAATGTTTTTGGCATTAACAGGCTTCAGACTTCACCGAACAGTACAAGAATTACTGCACGAAGATACGGAAATAGATGAATTGTCTGAGTCTGAGATGACCACAATCGTTGTCGAATTGTGAAGAATGTAGCATTTGTCATTGGCCACCTGTCCCACGGAGGTGCAGAGAAACAGCTCTATCTGATCTGTAAAACTCTCGACAGACAGAAATTCTATCCTGTTGTTTTTTGTCTCAGTCGCGACCGGTTTCCCTGGGGAGCCAAGATCGAATCGTTGAATATTAAAGTGTTCTATATTCGCCGGTTTTCTCGGTTCGACGTCACTCGTGTCTTTCGTTTGGCATTCTATTTTTACTTAAATCGTATCGATATCATCGTGAGTCTGCTCCATATCGGCATGGTCTATGCGTACTTGAGCCGGTGCTTTTATTTTCGGAAATCCTATTTTATTCCGCAAATCCGATCGCGGGAGAGCGCGATGAAAGGAATCGTCAGGTGGCTTAATATGCGAGCTCTGAATGCGTCGGATCGAATCGTTGTCAACTCGCACGCATTGATCGAATTTGTCGGACAGCTTTTCAAACAACCGAAAGAGAAAATCGCCGTCGTCCGTAACGGTATCGAGGACCGGTGGGATGGCACCATTGTTAAGAAATCGAATGACTCAAGCGTACACATCGGAACCATCGGGAAAGACACATGGGATAAGAATATACCCCTGTTTATTCGTGCGGCTGTTGAGTTGCTTCGTCACCATGAAAATATTTTTTTCCATGTTTGCGGCAGAGATCTCAATACAAGGAATCGGTTTTGGATCGAGATTCCAGAGAATAGGCGGGCTCATTTTCAATTCTATGGTGAGATAGATGATGTAGCCGGTTTTTTAAACCGTCTCGATATCTATCTATCCACATCCAATACCGAAGGCCTCCCGAACGCCATCATGGAAGCCATGATGGCCAAGCTCCCCGTCGTGGCTACGGATGTGGGTGGTGTCTCGGAATTGGTAAAACACGACGATACGGGTTATTTAACGCCTCCAGGAGATTTACAAGATATCGTTGCCTTCTGGCAGATATTGATCGTTGACGAACGACGGCGGACGAGCATGGGGCAACGAGGGCACGCGCACATCAACCGTAATTTTTCTGTTGATCGATTGCGGACCGATTTTGAGCGAATCCTGGATTCCTTGGGAGAGGGGAGTTCTCATTGAGTATCGGATATCTATACTATCTCGTAAAAATTCCTTTTCGTGTTTTTATACCACGGTGGATTTTATCCATTTATTTTCGTACGCCTTCCCTCTCCCGGTGGATGAAGATTGTCGTATTCCTGTTTTTTCTCGTTCTGGTGATTACTTTGATCATCGTGGTACATTGGAGTATATTTCTATTATTAGGCTTCTGTTTATTGTTCGTTTTCTTAGGTGTGTTCTTGCTGAAGTTCGTGATTCCCCATTATTATATGATCAAGGCTGCTCGACTCACAAAACGAAATCCGCCCAGGCCGGGTGATTTTACTCAGTGGTCCGATTATCCAGTGGAGGACTCTGTTAGAAAGGCTGTAGAGTCGACCGATCCGGGAGATGAAGTGCTATTGGGACGCATCGACCAGGGAGGTCGTGTACTCTGTATTCATGGCGAACTTCCTTTTGTGCAACGAATCGCTGAGGATGAATTCTTCAGCCGGATGCGAAATGATCTGGATATCGTCCTACGGGATGGTTTGGTTTTATTGAAGAAAGCGTATGGCACACATCGAATGGCGTTTGTGCGGGAATGGTTCAATCTCAAACTTCTGGAACGGAAGGCACATGTCCCCCATGTATGGAAAGCCGATAAAACACGTTTCACGCTTTACGTGAATTTCATTCTCGGAGAAACCTTTCGTGATGTGATGAGTAGACAGGGTGTTTCTTTTGAAACAAAAATAGGTTATCGAGGAGACCGGCACCTGAAAGTTGCTGGGGAAATTCAAAAATGTTTCAGTCGCGATATCCTTAAAAGCTTGGAAGAGCAGATTAATTGTATCCATCGATGTCGAATCGCGCGATTGGACATTAAGGTGGGTAACTTTTTAATCGGTCTCGACAGAAAGATATATATACTCGATTTTGAGTACCCGTATTATCTGCCCACATGGATTCCGTTTTTTTATGTACTCAGAGACAGAGATCGCGAGTTACTGAATAAGCGATTGTCGATAAATCTGTTGACTGAGAGGTCAGTGCGTAGGGCATTCCATCACTATCAGGAAAACCCTTCTGCCCTGGGCGATTCCTCCATATCCATGGATTTTGGTATTGGATTAACCAAGGGAACATGGTGGCGGAGTGATGCCTCTTCGGCACTATGGGAATCGTATCTCCGGAATATCTTGCCCGATTACCGAGACAAACGAATCTTGAATCTGGGATCGACGGAGGCTGTCTTCCCGATGCTGATGCTCCGGCATGGCGCCCGGGAGGTCGTCTGTGTCGAGCCGAATCGAAAGACACAAGACCGAATAAGATTTATACACGGCGTTTTTGAATGGAGGGATAACCGAGATTATCCTCTAAAGATCGCCGCAGAAAACGGTATGTATCTAGAGCGTCAGGATATCGGACCGTTCGACCTCATCACCGCGTTCGGGGGGCTGATTTCTTTTTCTGATTCGGGTATCGAAAAGATCATTGAGCGAAGTGCCTCCCTGGCGCCGCGGATGGTGGTTTGCGTCCCCAAAAAAGCAAACGGCTCAGAGCATGCCCAAGGAGATGTCGACAAATGGATTTACGCGTACATGCGCTGTTTCTATCGAAACGTGGATGTGTATTCTCCTAGAGGATATACCAAGTCGTTTCTTATCGGTGACAACGGTTAAAGCTCTACTGGAAGAATGGAACGTGTATCTTATCCATTTGACAGCCACGGATTTGTAGCGTGATGCGATGTCGACTTGTATAGTCGGTTTTTGTTATGGTGATGATGGAGCCACACAGAGTACGATGGAGGTGTAAACCCATGATGGCTCGTTTAATGAAATGTATCAACAGGAAGGAGGCAGATAGCGTGTTCGAGATGGTAAGCAAACAGGTCAAGCATGACAGGCGAGATGGTATGGAGAGCGTATGCTGGAATTGAAGGATAAGCGCGTGTTCGTAACCGGAGGAGCTGGTTTCATCGGTAGTCATATCGTCGATAGACTCTTGGAGCGCGGCAATTCGGTTGTCGTCTACGATAATCTGAGTTCCGGTTACAGGAATTTTATCCAGCATCGACTAGAACATCCAAAATTTAAATTCATCGAAGCCGATCTTCTGGATTTCGACGTTCTGGATGCCAGTATAAAAGGCTCTGATTTTGTGTTTCACATGGCGGCGAATCCCGACATTCGGTACGGTGTCAAGCATACGGATTGGGATTTGAAGCAGAACACCCTGACGACATACAACGTATTAGAGACCATGCGACGAAATCGGATTTCTCAGATTTCGTTTGCTTCCACGTCGGCTGTATTGGGTACGGCATCGGAAATCCCAACACCGGAGCACTATGGGCCGGCGTGGCCCGAATCGTTGTACGGGGCTTCTAAACTGGCGTGTGAAGGATTGATCAGTGCTTACGTCCACACCTTCGATTTTCAAGCATGGATCTATCGGTTCTCGAATATCATCGGTGAACGGGGAGTCACACACATGGTTCTCGTTGATTTTATCCGCAAGTTGACGAGAGATCCCAGCAAGCTCGAGATCCTGGGCGACGGTCGGCAGAGCAAACCTCTTCTCTTGGTTCAGGAATGTGTAGATGCGATGTTCTTCATCGTGGAAAACTCCGACGACCATTTGAACGTCTACAACATCGCACCGGATGATCGTATATCCAGCATCACCCACTTGGCCGAAGTTATTATCGAAGAAATGGACCTAAAAGATGTCGCGATAACCTACACGGGAGGGCAGAAGGGGTGGCCTGGCGATGTACCCGTTTATCAACTCTCGAATCAAAAGTTGACACGTCTTGGCTGGCGGTCGAAATTTAAATCCGAGGAGGCTCTGAGGATGGCTGTGAAGGCGTTGCTGGAAACCTCGGAATCCCAATACGGCATCAGCTTCGATGCCGAACCCGGAAAATATCTTCTCAAACAAAATGACTAAACCCCGTCCCAGAAAAGGGATCCTGCTGGTGGGACCGGTTCCCCCTCCGTACGGGGGAATTGCTCTGTACGTCAAGCGTATTCTGGAATCATCCCTGGCGAAGACGTTCCCCCTTTATCTACACAACACAGCCATCTCTCCCAAGGTGAGAGCGTATAACGTGAGTACGGAGAGAGGGTATCAACACGCATTCAAACAAAAACATGTGTGCCGTATTTTCGGCCATGTGCTCCTCGATTTTTGTCGATTCATGAAAAAGCTGATTCATGAGAAAATAGCTGCTGTGCATATTCATACATGCAGTTTTTGGGGATACTATCGAAGTGTGGTGTATCTTCTGATAGCCAAGATTCTTGGCGTGAAAGTCATTCTGCATCTTCATAATGCCATTGATACGTTCTATTTTGAAGAGAGCGGTTTGCTGACAAGAAGTGTAATCAAAGCATCGTTGAAACTTGCAGACGTGAATGTGGCCCTTTCACCTAATCTGGCAGAGATCGTACGCGGCATTGCGGGGTATACACAGAACGTCGACTACATCGAAACGGGAATTCCCTTGGATGCATTCGACGGGCAATTGGATAGGAATTCCTCCCTAAAAGATAAGACGATCCATGTACTAACCATCGGAAAACTCAGCAAGAATAAAGGAACCTTCGATATACTCCGTGCGATTCCCAGGATCGTCGAAGAATATCAGAATATCTGTTTTCACTTCATCGGTCATGGGGATAGAGACAGAATCAGGCAGTCGGCCGATGTAACGAAAATACTCGATTACTGCGATTTTACCGGATCCATCGATGACGAAGAGAAAATGCGATGGCTTAGGAACTCGGACATCTTTGTATTGCCGTCTTATGCAGAGGGGCATCCTGCCGTGATTTTGGAGGCCATGGCCGTTGGGCTACCCGTCATTGCCACTCGAGTGGGAGCCATTCCCGAAGTCATCGTAGAAGGCGAGAATGGATTTACTATCGAAGTCGGAGACGTAGACGCACTGGCGGATCGAGTCATCCGATTGGCTGGCGATGGGGCACTTCGCATACAGATGGGTAAAAATAATGTTTGTAAGGTTCGAGAAAAATACGGCATCGATACAGTGTTCGACAAGATTGGAAAGATGTATAACCGTATCCTGTGATACGTTATGTATTCCTATATACTAAACAAATGCATACTACCGATAACGGACCATTTATTGGGATTGACGATTCAGAGAGAGTTGACCGCTTGGCGCCGCATGCAGTGGTTTTCGAGGGCCGAGCTGGATCGAATTCAAAACAAACGACTTTATGATCTCTTGATTCACAGTTCAAAATGTATTCCGTATTACCGTGCCGTATCTAAAAACATCGATTTTAATCAGAAGCAGAATCCGATCAACATGCTGAAGCAGTATCCCTTGCTCACCAAATCATTGATTAAGAAGAATTTACCGGATGGCATCATCGATCCATCGAGGAAGGTTTATTTTGTCGACTACACCAGTGGGTCTTCGGGCGTCCAGGGGGAATTCTATTCCGATAAATCGGCATATTCCAAGATGCTGGCCGTACAGTGCCTCTGGTGGGAGTGGGCGGGATACCGGTTTGGAGACCGGATGTTGCAGACAGGCATTACGCCTCGACGCGGGTTCATCAAAGGAATGAAGGATATACTGTTGCGTGTCGAATACGCTTCGGCGTATCAAATCGCCGATAAGACCATCGAGAAAAAACTGCGGCCTCTCAGGGGTACGCAAACGTGGGTCTTTGCCGGGTATGCAGCTTCTTTGTATGCGTATGCCAGATATACCCGCGAGCACGGCATCGGGGATATCCATCTCAAGACCGCCATCTCCTGGGGAGACAAGATGTTTTCCCATTACCGGAGTTGTATAGAAGATCAATTCCAGACCAAAGTATTCGACTGCTATGGTACCTCGGAAGGCGTTATGATTGCCGCCCAGTGTGAAGAGCATTGCTATCATATCATGACGCCCCATGTGGTTATCGAAATACTAGGCAAGGACGGTCGAGAGGTAAATCCGGGTGAAATGGGCGAGGTTGTCGTGACCCGGTTGGACAACTACCTGATGCCGTTGATTCGTTACCGTATCGGTGATTTGGCCGTTAAATCCGATTCCGCGAGGGAGTGTCCGTGCGGACGGCAGTTACCCCTCCTGGAGATGATCGTGGGAAGGAATACAGACTTGGTTTACACGCCCAAGGGTAAGACCTTGATTGTGCATTTTTTTACAGGGGTTTTCGAGGCTAGACAGGAAATCCAGCAATTTCAAATCGTTCAGCATGCGTTGGAGGATATCGAAATTCGATACATACCGTCGGCGAGTTTTACTCCGGAATGCCTGGACTCGATCAAAAAGGACATTTGGGAAAAAGCCGACGAGAAATTGAACGTGCGTTTCACCCAAGTATCCGCGATTGGTGCCTCTCCTTCGGGAAAGCCACAGATCATCCAGTCGAAATACAGGAGGGCGTGATCTGTAAAGAAGAGATACGTCGATTTATAATCCCGATGTGCTATCCACTACTGCGCAAAGAACAATGCAAGAACATCAGTGAGAATTACCCATGGCATCCCTCACACGTTTGATTCGTTACTATTGGGTTAAGGCACCTCTGGAAATCCTGGAGGAGAAACGATTCGAGAATCTGTATGTCTTGTAAAGGGTCTATTCCTTTTTCACCAGAAAAAACCACCTTACTTCCTTACAAAGCATAGTATTCCTGTCCTTTTTATACGAATCGCATTATGGTGTTTTGTCGTTTTTCATATTGGTTTATACGTGTTCATCGGAATGCGATGTTATCTGGCTGACTGCAGGCCCGAATTGCTGAATACAGGGGATAACGTGACGATCTCGTACGATATGCGATTTAGCGTACATGGTATCTATCGTGGTGTTCATACCGTAAAATCCATCGTTATCGAAGAGGACACAATCATCGGACCTAGAAGTATCAATCCGGCCGGTTTATCGTCGGGAAAGGCATTCAAATCGGTACCGGTTCTGTTATCCGAAATTCGAATTCGGAATGTGTAATCGCTGCCGGAGTACCGGCAAACGTGCTTTATAGAAATGATGATTTGAAATCATAGTATATGGTGCATCGATCCATCATGAACAATCCGACGTTGAATCCTTCGGTCTCTATCATCATTCCTTGTCGGAATGAAGTTGCGTTCATCGAGAAGTGTCTCAAATCCATTTTTCTTTTTGATCCGGTTCCCGGCGGGTTTGAGGTATTGGTTGTCGACGGCATGTCGGAAGACGGCACGAGGGATATTCTTCATCGGTGGCAGAAGGAACAACCGAACCTAAGGCTTTTAAACAATCCCCATACCATCGTTCCCACGGCATTGAACATCGGCTTGAAGGAAGCGAAAGGGGATTGGATTGTCCGGCTCGATGTGCATTCGGAATATCCAAAGAATTATTTACGGCTCTGCATTGAAACCAGTATACGAACCGGGGCCGATAACGTGGGCGGTCTGTGTATCACACGGCCACGGAATGATACACGTTCGGCGCATTTGGTGATGTCCATCACGACCCACCGGTTCGGCGTGGGAAACGCCGATTTCCGTCTTGATGCTGGGGAGGGATATACGGACACTGTCCCATACGGATGCTACCGGCGGGAGGTATTCCATCATCTCGGATTCTTCGACGAGCGCCTTGTCCGAAACCAGGATTACGAGTTCAACAGACGTATCGTGCGCGGAGGAGGGAAGATCTGGCGACATCCGGGCATTCATGTTCATTATTACAATCAGGGATCTCTAAGGGATTTATTTCGACAAGCCTTCATAACAGGATGCTGGAATCCGTGGATGTGGTATCTGGCTCCGTACGCAGTCTCCTTGAGACACTGCATTCCCGCTGTGTTTGTCCTAGGTATTCTGGGAACCTCGATATATGCACTGTTTTCGACGCTAGGCCTGGTTTCGTTTTTCATCGTCATGGGAAGTTATTTTTTGTTTGTCTTGAAAGCCGCCATCGATCAATCCCGGCAATATGGATGGTGGCAATTACCGGTTCTGCCGTTCCTTTTCCTTACCTATCATGTCTCTTATGGATTGGGTATTCTAAAAGGATGGCTGCAGCTTATGCTGCGTAAATCGCCGGTTCAGACTATCAAAGAGCCGTGGATGGGTGCAGGTCGGTTTCGTGCTTGGCCGAGGGGAACATAATCGTCCCATGAAACGCTTGTTTGACATACTGTTTGCTATGGTGGTTTTGATCCTAAGCTTGCCGTTCATGCTCGTCATCGCTGGGGTGATAAAAATGACGTCGCCGGGCCCTGTTATCTATTCGCAGAAACGGGTTGGAAAAAATGGCCAGCTGTTTACAATCCATAAGTTTCGGACGATGGAATCCGATGCCGACCAAAAGGGGACATCCATAACAACGAGGGACGATCCCAGAATCACCAAGATTGGACGGCTGCTCCGCCGTACGAAACTCGACGAGTTACCCCAATTCTGGAATGTACTCGCCGGACATATGAGTATAGTGGGCCCCCGTCCCGACGTGCCGGAGATCGTGGAAACGTACTCGCCGGACATGAAGAGAATTCTTCACATACGACCCGGTATCACGAGTATCGCTTCCGTCTATCTCAGAAATGAAGAAGCGCTCCTGGCTGCGACTGGCGACCCGGACCGTCTCTACATCGATGTCATCGTGCCCGCCAAAGTAGGATTGGCCATGAGGCACGTTGATAAACAATCTTTTGTCTATGATACTGGTATTCTTCTGCGAACACTCTGTGTGTGCGTTCTTCCGTTCATTTCGACGAATTCGGAACGAGCGTTCTTGGGCGCACTGAAGAAGGAGCTCCACCGAGATCAGACTTTCGGATCGTCTAAAAAAACGCCCTCGATGGAGTCCTCATAATCCAATGACCGAGCGAGGGAATATGTCACCAACCTTCAACGAAATAGTGTATACGGCCATAGGCATAGACCTCATCATCCTTCTCCCCAGACGCTCCAATGAATCCTCGCAATACGATCCATGTATCGATAATGGAACGTTCTGAGAATCCATCGTCTGATCTATTGTCAGTAAATCAGCTATAACGAGCAATCATTTTATTTCTATATCGAGTCATTTCTTGATTTTTCTTGTTTTAGAGTGTATATTTAATCGAACTTCACTGAACTCTTATGAAAATGATGGATGAACTCACACAGCAGAATGAGGTTGATAACCGCTCGTACTGAAGCCGGTCACCTATGCAGGACGATCAAGGATATTGGGCCGACCGTCTGATATTTGCCTTTCAGTAAGATGGATGATCGAATCGATCATTTGTTAAATAGTTACTGCCTCGTATGGCGTTTAAGTTTGTGTCGAAATAAGCGGGAATGGGCACCCATCCATGCCTGACGTTCGATCTGCAGCACTGCGATAGAATCCTGAACTCATATGAAGAAGAGAAAACGTATTTATTTATCGCCCCCCCACATGTCGGGTGATGAGCTCGAGCTGATCAAGGAAGCTTTTGAGAGTAACTGGATCGCACCTGTGGGACCCCATGTCGATCAGTTTGAAAAAGAGTTTTCAGATTGGATGGGATCTGGGTATGCCCTCACCGTATCCACTGGAACCGCTGCTCTTCATTTGATACTACGAATCTTAAACGTTGAATCCGGTGATGACGTTTTTTGCTCTTCATTCTCGTTTTGTGCCAGTGCAACGCCTATCGTCTATCAAGGGGCCCATCCCGTTTTCATCGATAGCGAGCGGGAAAGCTGGAATATGGATCCTGATTTACTGGAGCAAGAGTTAATACGTTGCAGCAGAAAGGGCACGCTACCCAAGGCCGTCGTCGTCGTGCATCTTTACGGCCAGAGTGCGAATCTGGATCCGATATTGAGTGTCTGCTCAGAATACGACGTCCCAGTGATCGAGGATGCGGCAGAGGCGTTGGGAGCGACCTACCGGGAGCAAAAGGTCGGCAATAATGGCAGGGCCGGCTTTTTTTCGTTCAACGGAAACAAGATCATTACAACGAGCAGCGGTGGTATGATTGTATCGGAAGATGCATCTTTGGTGAGGCAGGCACGTTTTTTGGCGACGCAAGCACGCGATGAAGCACCTCACTATCAGCACTCGGTCATCGGATACAATTACAGAATGAGCAACATCCTGGCTGCCATCGGACGCGCCCAATTGCGTGTGCTGGAAGATCGTGTTGAACGGGCACGGACCATTTTTCAATATTACTATAAACAATTGAGCGATCTCCCGGGCATTGCGTTTATGCCCGAACCAAACTGGTCACGTGGAAATCGTTGGTTGACGTGTATCACAGTCGATTCCAAATCGTTCGGCGCGAGCAATGAGGATATCCGAATAAAATTAGAGGAGGTCAACGTTGAATCCCGACCGCTGTGGAAACCCCTCCATATGCAACCGATTTTTCGAGAGTGCCGTGTTTGTGGAGGTGCCGTGTCGGAGCGATTATTCCAGGAGGGTCTCTGCCTGCCAAGTGGTACAGCGATGACACGCTCGGATTTGGATTTTATCTGCGATCAAATCAGATCGTTTCACGGGTCATGAGTTCATGAAAAGGATGTTCCCATGTATCAACCTTTAAACAGATTTGTTTTATTTGTCAACGACCTCAGCCATATGAAGAAAAGAACGATTCGCATATTCTTGGATGGTCTTATCATACTCATGTCGTATTATCTTTCTTATTCCGTCCGATTTGAATGGGCCATACCTGAAAAATATTTCAACCTATTTTTAATTTCATCTCCTATATTCGTAGGGCTTTCTCTTTTTATGTTTATTTTTCTGGGGGCTTATTCGGAATACTGGGTGTACTGGAGTGTCAGAGATTTGCAACGTTTATTCATCGTACATTCCTCGGCCGTATTGTTGTTGTTTTTAGTGGATGGCGTGACGAAAGTATTATTGATCCCTCGATCGATCTTTGTGATCTATTGGTTTTTTACCATTTTGCTTTTAGGTGCAATACGTATGGTTTCACGGACCATCCTGGAAATACAGGGGTTGGGAGGAAGTAGCGATAAACGGAAGAGAATACTCATCGTTGGTGCCGGACGGTCCGGCGAGATGTTGATTCGACAAATGCTGTCCGATCCGTTGTTGCAATACGATGTGGTAGGGTTGATTGATGATGATCCGGTTAAAATCAATCGTTCCATACACGGTATTCGGGTTATGGGGAATCGCTCCCATATCCCCAGAATCGTCAGGTCGGAAAACATCGACGAGATCATCATTGCCGTACCTTCTGCGAAGTCATCTGATATGCAGAAGATTGTCGAGCTATGCGGGAGGAGTGGGGCCGCTTTTCGTACTGTTCCCGGTTCCAGGGAGCTTGTCGATGGTAGGATTGCATTCAACCGAGTCCGTAAAGTGCGGATAGAGGACCTCCTGGGTCGGGAACAGAGTTCGCTGGATTTTCGGCGTGTGAGTCAGCTTATTGAAGGCAACGCCGTTCTTGTCACGGGAGCAGCGGGTTCCATCGGTTCCGAGTTATGCCGGCAGATTCATGTTTACAATCCCTCAAAACTGGTCGCTGTAGATCGAGACGAAAACAGTCTCTTCTATCTCACGCAGGAGCTCAAAGACCGTTGTCCCATCGACGGTATAGTGACTCAGGTAGCGCACAGGAAGAAAATGGAATCACTGATAAATATCCACAGACCCAAAGTCATTTTTCATGCCGCGGCCTACAAGCATGTTCCTTGTATGGAGCTATTCCCCGATGAAGCAATTCTCAACAATCTGGGTGCCACGATGGTATTGGCTCAAGTAGCCCTGGAAGCCAAGATTGAAAAATTCGTCCAGGTCTCTACAGACAAGGCTGTCTATCCGACGAGCATCATGGGCGCTTCCAAGAGGCTGTGCGAGCTTTACGTCCAGTATTTATCCCGGAATAGCGAATGTGACTTTTTTTCTGTGAGGTTCGGGAATGTTATTGGTAGCAAAGGCAGCGTATTCACGATTTTTGAGAAACAGATCAGGGATGGTGGACCGGTTACCATAACAGACCCGGGCATGGAACGGTATTTTATGTCCATCGACGAAGCATGCAAGCTGGTCCTGGAAGCTGCAGCCATGGGAGAAAAAGGACAGAACTTTGTTCTCGATATGGGCGATCCTATTAAAATCATCGATCTGGCAAAACACATGATCAGCCTGGCTGGTTTTATGCCCGGAGAGGATATTGCCATCAAAAACGTCGGAACAAGACCCGGTGAAAAAATCAAGGAGGCTCTTTGGTATCCGCATGAAAATCCTGTTCGTACAGCCAATCCTAAAATTTATGTGGCCACCGATGATCGGGAGAAGCCCGAACAGTTTGATGCTAAGGTGGAAGCCATTATGCGCTTTGCAGAGGAAATGAATACGTCGGCCATGCTGAAGAACATCATCGAACTGGTACCGGAATACAAACCCAATCCGTCGATGTCTAAACAATGAACGTTTTATAGAGAGGGGAAAATCATTAAGAAAGCACACATGAAACGAGGATTACTCATTTTGGTATTTTTCTAACATGAAAGGATACAAATGACTGTCGATGATTTCCGTCCTTCTATGAATGCCTTCGTTCGAGTAAGGGATGTAGTCAAATTAATATCTTGAATTTTTTGGCAGCTCGTTCGCCAAATCGTTAATCAGTATATCTTCTTTGTTGCCTACCTTCCGTGTCATACCATTATAAAGTTCCAGTATTTCCCACCGCAATTTACCATTTATCTGACCGACCTTACTTTTTTTCAAATTTGCTTAGGTGATACTGTCTATGCCCTTACCGTGAGGAGCAGGATGAATGATGAAAACCGGCCCTATTCCCTCGTTTTTAAATAGACGGATTCGTTCCTTTAACCGAAGCTCATATTCCTTTAAATAATTGCGTTCCATTCTCGTTTCATCGCTGAGTCAGTTGGCGAGGGCATCACTAACATCGGCCATGTTAAAAAAAGCTCTTGAGTGAGTTGAATTGAATCCGAAGGAATGTCTCATTTTAAGAAATGGTTTGTCCTAATCGGTTGGATCGTTTAGGCCGACATCGTTCATGCCGATCACATTATCTTACCGCATCCTTTTATCTGTTATACGTCAGATTCTCATGAACTCGTCTCAGATTGGGATGTTAAATCCCGGAACATATCGATGATGTTATGAATGCCGCCGATGACAACGATGAGGGTAAGGAGTGAATAGCCGCAGAGGGTTAGTATCAGAAGAAACTTCCACAAAAGTTTCCAATCCATTTTCAAGCCTCCGTTTCTCTGTTTTTATCGGGAAAGAGAAGCGATCCAACGACCATTCCAAGGAAGGCCACGACAAAGGTCATGACGCCGATGAATTTATCCGACAGGTACCAGCTCACATCGTCACCCTTGGTCCATGGACCGATCCCCAGGATCGCCAGGAGTCCAGCAAAGAGAGCGATGAGTGCACCGGCTTTACTCGCTTTTTTCCAGTAAAGACCAGCCCCAACGACTGTGAAAGCACCTGCCAGATAGATGGTCCCTGTGACGGCCATGTAATTCCAGAGGGAAACGGGTGCTTCGAACCATAATCCCCAGATGAGGAGGAACAGACCGATAACCACGATAAAGATTCTTGTCGTTAAGAGTCGCGTTCTGTCCGATAAACGGTTCCTTCTTATTGGAGCGATGATATCCTGTGTGATGACAGAACTCCAGCTCAGAAGATAACTATCGTGGGTGGACATGAAAGCTGCCAACATACCGGCCGTCAGGATACCGAGGAAACCACTGGGCAGGACCTTTGCGAGGAAGAGAGGCATTCCGAACTGGGAATTCAGAGACTCAGGGCCTGTAAAGGCAGCTATAAATTTAGGGGTTTGAGAGAAGAAAATGAAGGCACCGATGCCCCACAGCATGGGGATAACGCGCCTGGCCATGTATGAAACGGTACTCCACAGGTAGAGCCGTTTCGCGGTTTTCGGCGTTTTAGCAGCGAGGGCTCTTAGCGTTCCAGACTGCCATAACGTTGCAGCGGACAATGTGAGGATGACCATAAAAATCACATAAATCGATCCGAAACCGGATCCTTCGGCAACCGGGTTGAGCCATGCGTTGGCGTTCACAGATTGAGGAATTTCGAACAGGGTTTTCCATCCGATAGTTTTCAGGATGAAGAAACTGCCGATGAGCATTCCCACGGATAGCACCGTGAATTGCACAAAATCGTTTATTACTACTGAGACCATACCGCCCAGTACGGTGTATACCAAAACCATGATCAGCATGACGGACATGAAAATTTTTAATCCGGCTGGGTTGCTGTAACCCGTTACGCCCATCATGAATCGTGCTCCCGCCTGTAAAAAAAGCCCCATGTTAAGAATGCCCCCCAACGCCAGAATAGTCCCCCCGATGATCCGTACATCCCTTCCGAAGCGTTTTTCGTAGAATTCAGGAATGGTCATGATTCTCAGTTGCCGCAGTTTGTATACGATGAATCCGGTGAGGCCCACGGCCAGTACACAGAGTGCCTCGATGAGGGCCACATGAAAAGCGGAAAGCCCGTGCTTGAATCCCAGTTCCGCGTTGTACATCACGGTTACCAAACCCAACTCTGTACCGGTGAGCGTGGCGATGGCGATGAAGAGTCGAAGCGATCGGCCTGCGACGATGAAGTCACTCAACTGTTTGACGTATTTCCTGACGAGGACACCGATGACGACCGGAATACAGATGTAGGTCATGACGATGACCCAATCGATGGTGTTGAAATTCGTTGAAAAAATAGTCATGTGCCTAAGTCTCCTGCATCCAGTCCGTGTATGATCCATCCCGATGTGAGGATAAGAGTCACGATAAAATTTTTCAAAGATACATAAATCTGGGAATTAAATCAACTACGAAAAGGAGTGGATGAGATTCTGGTTGGCCCACGGTTTAATCGCTGGTACGTGCGCGAACCGTACCAACGATTCTTACGAAGTTGTGATGAACCTATCAGATTTAGACGAGGTAAAGAATCCACAATCCCGCGAATATTTACCTCATTAAAATCATCCGTCGAACTTTTTGCCAGGACCCGGCCTGGATTCGATAGAAGTAAATCCCGGAAGGCATATCCGATGCATCCCACCGAACCTCATACATCCCGCCTGTTTCTTCATCGTCCACCAGAACGGAGATTTCCTGTCCCAGCATGTTGTAAACGCTGAGGGTCACGTGAGAGGTGTGGGGTATTCCGTAACGGATCGTGGTCGTAGGATTGAAAGGGTTGGGATAGTTGGCGTATATGACGAAATCATCGGGCACGACGGACACAGGGCGCTCATCCACATCGGTGATGAGAAAATTCATCGTTAACGTGTCCGAGACCGATGCACTGAGAGGATCGGTTACGGTGAAGGCAATACGCAATGTACCCTGGATACCTATCCCAAAAAGCGAAGCAACGTGAGTCGCCTCGTCGATAGACACGGTTACATCGTGGTCACCCAGTACATCGTATGTCCAGGTGAGCTCACTGTCTGGGTGGTCGGGATCGGAAGCATAATCGTCCAGGTCCAATTCCCAGTCCAGCGTATCGGTGTCGTAAAAACGGGGCTCTGGAAAGGCATAATCGAAGAAGGGCGCATCGTTGACAGGTATGACGGTTACGTAAACGACCAGTGTGTCGGTCGCGGAAAGGTCCGATGCGACGATCGTAAAAGTCGTATCGAGACGTCCTTCTGTGGGTATTCCGCTTATTTCGGAACCCGATGGAGACAGCCATGACGGATAGTCGATGAATCGAATGGAAAGACTGGGGCCGTCTACATCGATGGCCGTGGCCCTGTACACAAATTGACTATCCTCTTTTGCAACGGCCGAACTGGGCGATGTGATGACAGGAGGATCGTTCACCGAAATGATGACGACCGTAACCTTAAGGGTATCGCTCAATGATCCATCGCTGGCGATAACGACAAACGATGTGTCCTGAACATCCTCATCGGGCATCCCCTCGATTCGATTCTCTGAAGGAGTCAACCAGACCGGATAATCCTGGAACGAAAAACTCAGATCATCCTCTTCAGGATCGACGGCGGCTGCCGTGTATGAAAAAAGCGCGTCCTCTGTGGCGTAGGCCGTATCGGCCGAGCTGATAAGGGGCGGATCGTTCACGGCTCGGACCGTCAGAGTGATTTCTAAAGAATCGGAATACAGGCCGTCGGTGGCAATCACGAGAAACGAGGTGTCTGTTGCCCCTTCCAGGGGTGTACCGCTGATCTGATGACCCGTCGGCGTCAGCCAGGCCGGATACGCCGAGAAGACGAAATCGATGTCGTCGCCATCGGGATCTGTCGCCGTGGCCGTGTATGTGAAGGATACATCCTCGGTGGCCGAGGCCGTATCGGCAGATGTGATCTGCGGCGCCCTGCAATCGATGGTAATCGAATAATAATCCTCTGAAAATCGTCCATTCCCTGCAAGATCGACGGCCCGAACCTTCCATTTGTGTTCGCCATTCTCAAGAAGAGGGGAGAGTGTTATCGCCGTATCCTGCGGCGAGATATCGTCTTTCAAGATTTGTCCATCGACGTAGAGTTGGTATTTCTGTAGATCCGATATGGCATCTTCCGTGGCATGCCAGATGAACGTTGGACGGCTGGTATGGATAACCGTACCCTCGGGGGGAGAAATCAGATGAAAAGAGGCCGGGGGTGTCGTATCGGATACAAAGCTGTATGTGGCGCTTGTGGATACATTGCCAGCATAGTCTAACGCACGCACGCGCCAGGTATGAGGCCCCTCAATGAGAGGTTGGGCCGGGGGGGATGTCGTGGTTTGAAGGTCATCCACGTTCCGTTCGCCATCGATCCAGAGTTCGTACTCCTGCAGGCCGGAACCTCCATCAGCCGATGCTTCCCACTGAAAATCAGGAGATACGGCCGAAACGTGGCTTTCATCCTGCGGAGCCGTCAGAGCGAAATCGTCGGGCGGTGTGATGTCTATGCCCACTGTGAATGCTTCCTGAGCCGCCCGGCTGTTGTCCAACTCATCGAAGGCGATCACCGTCCAGGTATGCGTGCCTTCTGTAAGGGCCAAATCCTGTGGGAGAGTGAACTGGGTCACATCCTGAGCGATGTTATCCACCTTCAGCTCGTTATCGATCCAGAGTTGGTATTTTGCGAGACCGATGCCCGAGTCGGCGGATGCCTGCCACACGAATGTCGGTGTCGTATCGATAGTCCATTGATTGTCGGCGGGTTCGTTCAGAGTGAAAGCCTTGGGGGGAAGGTTGTCCACGCGTAGGATCCAGGTCTCTTCGGAGACCCGCTTGTTCTGTGCCGAATCGACAGCTATAATGTACCATGTGTGATTCCCGGCCGTTAACGTCGCATCGCTTGTCGATGTGGCCGAAGGATTTATATTGGCCAGATGTAACTGGTCGTCGATGAAGAGTTGGTATTCCTGCAAGCCTTTTCCGGTATCCGAGGAAGCCTCCCACGTAAAGGTGGGCTGGATCTCGGTCGTCCATGTATTTTGTGCTGGAGAGAGAAGATGAAACGGTGCCGGAGGGGTGTTGTCTTCACTCGCCCGGAGTGTCCATGTATGTAGGGCTTGACGTACAAAACCCGATGCATCCACGGCCTTGACGGTCCAAGTATATTCTCCCGGCGAGAGCTTCTCTTCTTCTGGAAGGGTATATGTCGTTCCCTGCATGTGATCCTTGACCAGGGCATCGTCGATCCAGAGCTGATACTGGTCTAATCCCGAAACCAAATCCGTCGTGGATTCCCATTCGAACGTCGGCACAAAGCTGACCGTAAGCCCATCGGAGGGGCTGATGAGATCGAACGGCTCCGGAGGACTGGAATCGACAGAAAACTGGGGGCCGTTGTATTCGCAAATCACCGTGTCCTGGCTATTGTGCGCCTGAATGCGAATAGCGGCTGTCATGCTGTTCACGGAATCGGGCAGCCAATCATACGAGAGCAGGGCAGGATCGATGTCTTGAGCGATGACGATGGGAAAGCCATCCCCGGGAGAGAGCGATAACCGAATCGTGAGGTGATGGAATTGGGTCTGGTTCGTCCGTCGCCTCCATCTTATGGTTTGCGTCTCATTCCCCAGGATAAGCACACCGGCAAGGGGCTCGATGATTGTTATGTTGGTGTTCAGATGCTGGGCATAGATATCACCTGTCCCGTCCCGGCTGTCCTGCCATACGGCGAGAGCGCCTCCTGATTGATCGGGAAGGAGAAGATGATCCTGGTTGGCTTCCACATCGGACGCCACAACGGACAGACCGTCCTCATTGTACAGGAGAGACGCATCGGTCGATACATGCTGCAAGTAGAGTCCATACTCGACCCCTGAGCGAAAATCCTTCCATGCGACGATGGCACCGCCGGAGTCATCGGGCACGATTTCAGGGGATACTTGGTATCCCTCGGATTCATTGATGGGGATACCGTTGGCTGTCCACTGAGCCGTACCGTTGCTGTTCAATTTCTGGGCGTAAATGTCGTACAGGTTTCGATTATCTATCCACGCAACGATGGTCCCATGGGCACCATCGTGTGTCAGCCGGGGACTCAACTGTGAACCGTTGGCCGTGGATACCGGAATCCCATCGACCGTCCACAGGGGATTACCGGATGCGGTATCAAGAGCCTGTGCATAGATATCGCTGACACCCGAACGAATATCTTCCCAGGCGATGACGAGTTGATTTCCGGTGGTGTCGATGACAGGCGATATCTGATTGTTCTGTGCCGAGGATACAGCCACGTCATCAGCCGTCCACAAGGCATCGCCCGATGCCGACAGCCGTTGCGCGTATAAGTCGATATTGGAATACCCGCCCCGGTAATCCTGCCAGACAACAAAGACGCCACCACCACCGTCTCCGAGGATAACGTGTGAAGATTGATTCCCCGTTGCCGTTGTCACGGCTACACCGTTGGCCGTCCAGTCCGGGAAGCCGGTACTGCGAACACGCTGTGCATAGATATCCGTGGTAGAGCCGTTTCGTTTGTCGATCCATACGAGGATGAATCCACCTGCGCCGTCGGCCACCATCTCGACGTTGGATTGATCGCCGGGTGCGGAACAGAGGAGCAATCCTCCCACAGACCAAACGAGGGCACCATTGGCGTTAATATGCTGTCCATAGATGTTATCCGAGACATCGTCCTGCCAGGCGATATAGATACCGCCCGAACCGTCGGGAGCAATGGCCGGATATTTCTGGTCGCCACCGGCCGACGTGACCGTGACGCCCGCCGCATTCCAATGGGGTTTACCGGAGCCGTCGATCCATTGGGCAAAGATATCCGCGTCACCCGTGCTGTTGTCTTCATAGGTCAGGAAGAAACCGCCGAGTCCGTCGGGAATGGCCCTAAAATGAGTCTGGGATGAAGCACTGGAAGCCGCGTGTATGCCTCCCTCGGCCCACTGATACTGGGCCATGGATCGTCCCGGAAACAGCAAGAGGGTAATGCTGAAGACGAGAAGTAGAGTAACCTGCTTGGATGAAGTTTTTTGTGTCATTTTGTGTACCTAATCTTGGGTATTCATTCGAGCTCACGAAGCACAGTGTGCTTTGGTTATACCGTAATCATGGGCTCTCTCCGTATCATGCCTCCATCCGGATGCTCTACTTCCTCGATTCGATGCTACAGATACCATCTTTGGCAAATACTATACCATGGAAAATAGTCTGTCGTTTATGAAGTAGAATAGATGATTATGGAGAGGATGAATTATCGTAAGATATTGATAATATGAAATTAACAGGAATGTTTAATTCGAGGGGAATTACTGGTTCGTTATCCGGAAGCGGAAATTATTTCCTACTCCGACTTCATATCTAAATCGAGGGCTCCAAAGTGAAATGGGCAAATCCAGAGACTATTTTTTACGGCCCCAGAACTTGTCCAATTTTTCCTTGCGGGTTTTCAGCTCTTTGATTTTCTTCTTGCATATATCGGCAATGGACCCGTCGGGTTCCAGCTTCAGGGCCATTTCGTATGCATCGATGGCATTGACGAATTCATCGGGATCTTTTTTTTCGTATGCCTGGGCCATACGGAAGTGGGGCTCTGCGGCGTCCGATCGAAGACCGGCTGCCTTTCCGAAGGCATCGATGGCATCCCAGTAGGATTTTTTCGTGGCTCTCTTGACATGCAAACGGCCGTCGGCCATCAACAGAATGTACCGGGCATCTATATGATCGACTTTTATTTTCAGTGCCTTACTGCAGAATGATTTGGATGTCTTGAACCGCCCGTTCTTATAGGCCTTCAATCCTTTTTCGAATAGAGCGGTCGCATCTTGGGAGCGTGTCTCGATTTCGGCGAGTCGTTGAGTGACGGTGGAGTCGGAAACGATGGTGGTGAGTTTTTCATACATCTCCTCGGCCTTGCCCAGTTCGCCCTGCAGGAAATACAGATCGGCCATGGGCCGCAAGACATCGGGATTTTGGGGACTCAGGGATTCCGCGCTCTCGAAATAGGTCATGGCATCGCGATGTTTATCTTCCGATGCGGCTCGCTGCCCCAGATCGACGAGTGTACCGATATACACGTCAAGGATTTCCGGCGATCGGGCGTCCAGCCGATAGGCTGTCTGTACCGTATTAAGAGCCATATCTAAGGAATCCACCCGCCGGTAGCTCCTGCTGAGGAGTAGATAGGCATCCACGTCTGCGGAATCGGAAGCGATGGCTTGCCTGCATAGCTGGATGACCCGAGTGTGATTCTGTTCATCGTACGCTTTGCGGGCGTCCTTCAGATTGGCGCATTGTATTGTGATCATGAAGAAAGCGATGGCGACGGGGAAGAGGCGGAAACTTTTCACGATAACAATCTCCTGTTCGGGTGCTTTGTTTTTTTGAGTGTTCAATATAGGCGTTGAGGGGTGAAAATGCAAGGAGATTCTGGAACATATCAGGGATTCACTCATATGTTCTTTAAAAACTTTACCTCGGGATTTTCGTTCTTCTTTTCGATTTGGGATATGAGAGATTAAAGGAACCTTTGATTTCTCAGAAAGTAAAAAAGCCCCATCCTTGAGGATGGGGCTGCTCTATATATGTTATAGATCGGATGTATTTTTGTAATGTTGTCCTATTAAAAACCGTAGTATTATATTTTTATAATTTGTTAAATGAAGCGGGTTTGTAATTCAACATATGATTCAAATGACTGGATTAAAAAAGACAGAAGGGTTCTGAATAATGAGTCGTTCAGACTGGTTAAAAGGGCCCCTCAATGTCTGACTATGGCGTACCGGTTAGTCCGTGGCAGGGCACCCGGTACGCCTTTGTTATATAGCTTGATTGTTTTTAATAAATTCCCAATACTATCGTAATAAGATCATCCGGTTGCTTTCTTTTTTTTCACCCATCGACAAACGGTAGATATATATACCGGAAGGCAATTTTTGACCCAGTTCGTTCCTGCCGTCCCATGTGATCACATGGATTCCTGGTGGTTGTTTGCCGTTGACTAGTGTACAGACTTTCCGGCCCAGGAGGTTATAGATGGTTAATGTGACGATAGTCGTTTCATACAATTCGTATTTTATCCGCGTTTGTGAGTTAAAGGGATTTGGGTAATTTGGGTACAGGAAGCATGTATTTGAGAAATCTGCATGGCTGGGAGGAATCGTTTCGCCAGCACTGCTGGTTTTAAGGATGAGACCGGCAAATCCGACTGCCCATCCTGTGTGGTCATCGACGAAAAAGATATCTTGGATGGGGTAAGGCGTCCCGGACTTCTGGAGGGTCCAGTTAGTTCCGCCGTTCGTTGTTTTCAGGATCGAGCCATGTTCACCCACGACCCATCCCATATTAGAATCGACGAAATGAATGCTGTTAAAATCCGATACCTCGGTGGTTGTATATTGTTTTATCCATGTGCTGCCACCGTTTGTTGTACTGAGAATAACCGTTGGTGCTGACAGATATCTTACACTACTTCCTGCTATCCAACCTGTCTGATCATCGATGAAATAAACAGAATGCAAACTGCTTTCAACAGGACAGGTTTGATGGAACCAATTTATACCGCCGTCGGTCGTTTTGATAATCGTTCCAAAACCCACGGCCCACCCTACCTCTGAATTGATAAAATAGACCGATCTGAGACCACCTATGCTGAGTGAACATGGGGCCCATTCTGCGCCGCCGTTTGTGGTTTTCAGCACAATACTGGATAAACCACCGCCTACGATCCAGCCGGTATCTTTATCAGTGAAATATACAGATTTTAAACTATTTCTATAATTATTATACACGCAACTTTCCTGGCTTTTCCATGTTTGGCCACCATCGTCAGTATGGACGATAGTGCCATAATCGCCCACGCACCAACAGTTCAAAGAATCAGTGGCAAATATTGAATTAAATGCCTGTACTGTGCATCTTTTTTGCTCGTACCATGTTTTACCTGAATTTTTTGTGTGCAAGATTGTACCAAAGCTGCCAGCAGCCCAGCCATTATTTTTATCGGTAAAATAAACGGAACTAAGAAAAAAAAACGAACCTTGGTTGTGCCAATTCCATGTTTCGCCGCCATCCTCTGTAGACAGAATAATGCCCAATCTTCCAACAGCATACCCGATCCTATCGTCGAGAAATTCGATTGCAAATAAATCCAAACTCGTATACGTGTTCTGAAAAGCCCATGTCTGCCCGCCATCCGAAGTATGGAGGATGATCCCGTTGTCGCCAGCGGCCCATCCCTTCTGTCGATCGATAAAATATATTTTATGCAATTGAAATATTTGAGGGATGGGTGTCTTCTGCCATGTAAGCCCTCCGTCTACTGTGCTCAGGATTACACCTATGAAGGATGTATCTCTGCCAACGGCCCATCCTGTCTGTGCATCATGAAAGAATACAGAATTCAGGTTACCGTTTCCACCCAGCGTTCGTTCACTCCATGTCCTGCCTGTATCGTTTGTGTATAATATCATCCCATTGTTACCAACAACCCATCCTCTCTGGTTATCCAGGAAAAAAACATCGTTGAGTGATTCATTGCTAGAAATATCGTGTTTTAGCCAATGCCGTCCGCCGTCTGTCGTTTGGAGTAATGCACCGTTGGAACCGGCAGTCCATCCGATTTCTGAATTTATAAAGAAAACAGAATGAAGGTGTGAGCCTGTTCTGCTGGGTAATTCAGTCCAGGAGTAACCGCCATCTGATGTCTTAATGATGGTTCCATAATCGCCAACAGCCCATGCTTTTTTTTGATCGACAAATGCTATTGAGTGTAGATGAATGTCATTTGATACATCATAATGATCCACATCCCAGGTTCGGCCGCCATCGAATGTTCGCACCAAAGTCCCCGATAATCCGATTGCCAGGATTTTATTTGAGCTGAATACATGAACAGCGTATAAGTCGTTGTTCTGTGGCAATGGATTCTGCCACTGCCAGCCCTGGGAAAAGATGTTAATAGGAAGGAGTAGTGCGAAAATCAAAGTAAAGGATATCGTTTGACGTTTCTTGATCCGATTCCTGAAAATATTTTCTGTTCTCATGCGTGTTGTAGTCAAACGATACCCCATTTATAATGGCTCTGGTGTTGATGAAACAGTACAACTCGTTTAAGCATGATGGTGCAATGATATCTGAATGAAGATTTTAAAAATTGGAGTCTGAATTCTATTTATAATTATAATAAATAAGTTAGATAAAATCAATATTTTTTTCATTATTTATGGAATTTTCGTAAAAAAAGTCAAATTCATTATTATTGTTCCTTCTGATTACTAAATTTGCCGTCACATCATATAGAACAATGTCGTCTTCAACCAAGCATTCATTTAGCACAACTCTTTCACCCATTCATATGACGCATCCAAAGCTGTAGAATAAAAACATATTGACTATCTGATGAAAAATTGTTAAGTTTTTACAAAATCAGAATTCTATGAGTACGTCAAAGGGTAAAATACTGTGGGCGGATGACGAAATCGATCATCTGAAATCCCACATTCTGTTTTTAGAGGAGCGGGGCTACGCGGTCACACCGGTCACGAATGCCGAGGATGCCGTCTCCCTGGTCAGGAAGCAGGGCTTTGATCTGATCTTTCTTGATGAGATGATGCCCGGCATGGACGGACTGCGGGCTCTCGCTGAGATCAAGGAAATCGATCCTTCGCTTCCAGTTATCATGATTACCAAGAGCGAGGAAGAGAATTTGATGGAGGAGGCCATCGGCGGGAAGATCGAGGATTATCTGACAAAGCCGGTCAATCCCAGCCAGATTCTCTCGTCCTGCAAGCGTATCCTGGAAAAGAAGCGCATTTCCCAGGAAAAGCTCACACGGGACTACACGGCCGAATTCAGCGAGATTTCGGCCATGCTGGACGGGCCGATGACTCCCCAAGACTGGGTAGACATACACCTGAAGCTGTCGGAACGAGAGATCGATCTGGACGAACATCCCAACCTGGGCCTGCGCCAGACGCTGGAAGATCAGCGCCGGGAGTGCAACCGATCTTTCGGACGCTATATCCAGGAGCATTACCGGGGATGGATACTGGGAAACGGACGCCCGAATCTGTCCGTGGATGTGCTGCGGGAGTACGTCATTCCCTTTCTCAAGAAGCAAGAGCGTGTTCTGTTCATCGTCATCGATAATCTTCGGCTGGATCAATGGCTGATGGTGGAACCGTTGATTTACGATCTTTTTACCCTCACACGTCAGTATTATTTTTCTGTACTGCCCTCTGCCACGCCCTACAGCCGGAACGCTATTTTCGCTGGACTTTTCCCCGTAGATATCGAGGCAAGACATCCGGCGTTCTGGCGCCAGGGAGAAGACGATGAGACGAGCCGGAACCGGTTTGAGCCTCAATTTTTATCGGAACAGCTCCGTCGGCACGGCGTGCGACTGGGGCAGGAACCCAAGTATATCAAGCTCCTGGACCCGGAAGAGGCAAAAAAAGTTGCCAAGAATATAGAATCGTATCTGTCGTTGCCCTTTGTTGCCATGGTATTTAACTTTGTAGACATCCTGGCGCATCGTCGGAGCGATTCGCAGATTCTCCGGGAAATCGTACCCGACGAGTCGGCCTATCGGGCGCTAACACGAACCTGGTTTGAACATTCCTCTCTTCTCCAGGTTTTAAGGGCAGCCTCCAAGTCCCGTACGAAGGTCATCATCACATCCGATCATGGCTCCGTTCGGGTTATGCGAGGCTCTACCGTCCATGCGGACAAGACCACGTCGACGAATCTCCGATACAAGTACGGCAGGGGGATCAAGGGAGAACAGAAACAGATCATCGAAGTGAAAGATCCCAAGGAATTCGGGCTGCCTGCCAGGAGCATCAACACAAATTACCTCATCGCTTTGGAGGATTACTACTTCGTCTACCCGACCAATTATCATCAGTATCTGGCGATGTTTCGGGATAGTTTTCAACATGGGGGTGTTTCGTTGGAAGAGATGATACTCCCCGTGGTGACTCTGGAAGGTCGAGGATAGTGTGACGATTCAGCTTGCCAGGAGATAAGATTCTAATCCTGGACGCTGGTTTTTATTATGGAATGGGATAGGATGGACATCGTGTCGAAGAGTCATCAGGACACGCACGAATGGGGGAAGCGGTTGTCCGGGCTGCTGAAGGGTGGTGATGTCATCGCCCTGTTCGGAGACCTGGGCACCGGCAAGACGACTTTTACTCAGGGCGTGTGTGCCGGACTCGACGTGACACATGCGGTGACGAGCCCCAGCTTCACCTTGATTCAAGAATACGAAGGGCGGCTGCCGGTTTTCCATTTTGATTTTTATCGCCTGGAATCCGTGGATGAAATAGAGGATTTGGACATCGACGGTTATTTGATAGCTGGGGGCGTTTGCATCATCGAGTGGGCGGAAAGAGGTGAGCCGTTACTGCCCGAGGATCGGATATCGGTGATGTTTGATCGTATTGCCAAGAATGGTGATTTTTCCGTCCACGAGCGGGCGATTCAGCTCGTCGCACCCAGGGGACGGGGATTGATGAGCTTGCGGGCATGACAGTCCTGGGAATCGAAACAGCCACCCGGATTTGCAGTGTGGGCCTGGCAGGTGAGGAAGGATTCATAGCGGACAGCCGGCGGTCGGGTAAGACTATCCATGCCGAGCATCTGCCCAACGCCGTTGAGTCGGTGTTGCGCGATGCCGACATCGCATCCTATGCTCTGGACGGTATAGCCGTATCCATAGGGCCTGGCTCATTCACCGGGCTTCGTATCGGTGTGGGAATGGCCAAGGGCCTGGCCTATGGGTGGAATAAACCTCTGGTAGCCGTGCCCACGATGGACGGCCTTATGTCTCAGATACCGGGCTGTGTTCAGTGGGCCTGTGTTCTGCTGATAGCCAGGAGGGAAGAAGTATATCGAGGCATTTATCGTTGGGATGGGAGTTCATGGGAATTGACCGATGGATATCAGGTGATTGGCGTGAAAAACATCGCTCAAGGAATTCCCGACCATGAGATTTTGTTTTTAGGTGAAGGTGCAACGTGTCATCAAAAAATCATTCAACAACAGATCGAGAGAGCCCATTTTCTTCCGGCCGAGCAACCGCTACCCAGCGGTTATTGTGTGGCGGCGAAGGGGCGAGAGCTTCTGAAGCAGGGAAAGGTGGCGGATATCGACACCCTGGTTCCAATGTATTTGAAACGGTTTCAGGGAGTCGCCTGACCGAGAGAGAAAAAATGCTCATCCGCCGGATGCAGAAGGAAGACATCGATGAGGTTCTGGCGATAGAGACAGCCTCTTTTTCCTTTCCGTGGAGCCGCCGGAGTTTTGAGGCGGAGTTCGAGAAGGAATTCGGCGTATCGTATGTCGCTCTCTTCAAAGACCGGATCGTGGGGTATCTGATTGCATGGCTGGTGGCCGATGAGGTGCATATCGCGAATGTGGCCGTTCACCCTGCGTATCGCAAACAGGGCCTGGGCAGGATGTTGATGGAGGTGATCTTTCAGAACAGCGAGGGTTTTTCATGGATCGGTTTGGAAGTGAGACGATCGAACAAGGCGGCCCGAGCCATGTATAAGACATTGGGATTTCAGGAAGTGGGTATCCGAAAGAATTACTACGTCGGGGAAAGGGAGGATGCCATCCTGATGGTAAAACGACTGTATGTAACATCGTGAAGAAGAGACGATGAAGGCATCCATGAGAATCATCGGATGTCATGGTAACGTCCATCAATAAGAAAAGAGAATAAAAATACGGGATTAACACGAGGATACGATGGCTTGGTTTCGACGGGATAAACCGGGATTTCTATCCCAAAAGAAAAAAGACATGCCCAACGGCCTATGGATCAAGTGCGATAAGTGCGGTGAAGTCATTTATAAAAAACAACTTTCGCAGAATTCTTACGTGTGTTCAAAATGTGATTTTCATTTCCGCATTCAGGGCAAGGATTATATTCGGCTCTTACTCGATTCGGGAAGTTTCAAGGAAACAGACGCTACATTAGAATCGGTCGATTTTCTCAACTTCAAGGATACAAAAAAATATTCGGACAGGCTGAGGACGGCCATGAACAAATCGGGTCTGAAGGAAGCCATCCAGATCGGATATGGTACGGTGGGTCATATTCCTGTAGTCTTCGGTGTGATGGATTTCACGTTCATCGGCGGAAGCATGGGATCGGTCGTCGGGGAGAAAGTGGCGCGGGCGGTTGATCGGGCGCAAGAGCGAAAGATTCCTTTGATTATCGTGTCGGCCTCGGGTGGAGCCCGGATGATGGAATCCATCATGTCCCTGATGCAGATGGCCAAGACCGCTTCCCGATTGGCCCGGTTTTCCGATGCCGGAGGCTTGTATGTCTCTGTCCTAACCAATCCCACGACAGCCGGTGTGATGGCTAGTTATGCCATGCTGGGCGATATTAATATCGCAGAACCCGGAGCCCTCATCGGATTTGCCGGCCCCCGTGTCATAAAGCAGACCATCGGGCAAGATCTTCCCGAGGGCTTCCAAAGGGCTCAGTTTCAACTGGAACACGGTTTTGTGGATATGGTCGTGAACCGTCAGCAGATGAAGGAGACACTGATAAAAATTCTCACTTTTTTCGTCGATAAACAGGAATCGCCGGATGTCCCGTAAACCCCTCATTCTCCTGACCAACGATGATGGGATTGGAGCGCCCGGTTTATACTCCCTGTATCAGAGTCTATGGGAAATAGGGGATATCGTCGTTGTGGCTCCTTCTACAGAGCGGAGTGCTGTGGGGCACGCCATTACACTTTCCGATCCTCTCCGCGTCCAGGAGTATGAGCGGGACGGTGCATTCTTTGGATACGCCGTGAACGGCACACCCGCCGATTGTGTGAAGATTGCCTACTGGGCCATCCTGGATCGAAAACCTGATGTCGTCATTTCCGGTATCAACCTGGGGATCAACACGGGTATCAACACCATCTATTCGGGAACCGTATCGGCAGCCACCGAAGGAGCCATCCTAGGCATTCCCTCGTTTGCCGTTTCCCTGGCGACGTTTCACGATCCTGATTTTCGGTATGCCGCTAAATTTTCCGTACAGCTGACCAGGAGCCTCTTGGAACACGGTCTTCCCCGTGGCGTTTATCTGAATGTCAACGTACCCGCCTGTGCAGAAGAAGACATAAGCGATGTGTTCATTACCCGTCAGGGTCAGGCTGTGTTCAAAGAGGAGTTTGATAAGCGTATCGATCCACATGGCAGGGTCTACTACTGGTTGACAGGACAGAAGGTGGACAAGGAAAAAGACACCGACGTCGACGATGGGGCTGTTCAGGCCAAAGGCGTCTCGATAACACCCGTACATTATGATCTGACCAAGTATGATTTTATCCAAACGTTGCAGGATTGGAGATTACGCGTTTAGCATGTAGTATTCATATATCTGATGAACGATGATATCATTTCTTCATTTATTGAGCAAAAAGCGAGGATGCCCCCCTGTTTAACTGACGAAAGGAACATGTATGCCTAAGCCTGGACAGGAGAGAATACTCATCTTGGATTTCGGATCCCAGTATACTCAGCTAATCGCTCGGCGAGTGAGGGAAAAAAAGGTTTATTGTGAAATCGTTCCTTATCACATCACAAAAGAAGAAATAGAATCGATTCAGCCTCGGGGAATGATCCTCTCCGGCGGCCCCTCTAGTGTGTATGGAGAGGGTGCCCCCCTTCCTAAAAAGGAAATTTTTAATCTCGGCATCCCCGTGTTGGGTATCTGTTATGGTCTGCAGGTAATGGGTCACTTGTTCGGAGGCGTTGTTCAGAATGCCTCAAAACGTGAGTACGGACATGCCGAGTTTTTCGTAGATGACGATAAAGACCTTTTCCACGGCTTGGGCTCCTCTCTGCAAGCATGGATGAGTCATGGCGACCATCTGATTGTCCTTCCTGCGGGTTTCACGACATTGGGACATACAGAGAATGCCAAGATTGCTGCCGTGGGAAACAGGCACCGCAAGATGTTCGGGATTCAATTTCACCCCGAGGTCGTTCATACGCCCAAAGGTGGTGATATACTGGTCAATTTTCTTTTCCGCATATGCGGTTGCCAGGGACAATGGACACCGGAACACTTCATCGAATCATCGATTCAAAAAATCCGTGAGCAGGTGAAGACGGGGAACGTGGTGTGTGGGCTTTCGGGAGGTGTCGATTCGGCTGTCACGGCCGTGCTTCTACATAAAGCGGTGGGCGATCAGTTAATCCCTGTGTTTGTGGATAACGGCGTTCTTCGTGATGGCGAAGTCGATGAAGTCAGGCAGGCCTTCCCGGATCTGAATGTACGCTTCGTCGATGCTTCTGAGACGTTTCTAAAGGATTTGAAAGACGTCACAGACCCGGAAGAGAAGCGCAAAGCCATCGGGAAACGATTCATTCGTGTTTTCGAGGAACAGGCCGAGAAGGAGGGCAAGATCGATTATCTGGCGCAGGGGACTCTGTATCCGGATGTCATCGAGAGTGCCTCTGTCTTGGGTCCGTCGGCCACCATCAAGTCTCACCACAATGTCGGTGGTTTACCGGAAGAAATGCGGTTTGCGCTGGTGGAGCCCCTCCGAGAGCTTTTTAAGGACGAGGTACGGGCTGTGGGAAAGATTCTGGGTGTGCCCGATGGGGTTCTCAACCGCCATCCGTTCCCGGGCCCGGGCCTGGCCGTGCGCATCATCGGGGAAGTCACCAAGGATCGTCTCGACGTACTCCGCCGTGCGGATAAGATATTCATCGAAGAGCTTAAAGAATCGGGTTGGTACGACAAGGTGTGGCAGGCACTCGCTGTCCTACTCCCGGTTCAGAGTGTGGGTGTGATGGGGGATGAGAGGACGTATGAGAACGTCGTCGCACTGCGAGCCGTTACGAGCATGGATGGGATGACGGCAGACTGGGCGAAATTACCCACAGATCTGCTCCATCGAGTCTCCAATCGAATCATCAATGAAGTTCGGGGCGTGAACAGGGTTGTGTACGATATTAGTTCAAAACCGCCCAGTACGATTGAGTGGGAATGACTTGTATCTACTTAATCGTCATAGGATAAAATCGGCCCTCACTCATGTATCGGCTGGTCTGATTTCTGCTGATGGATTTGCGTAACGATCTTTAATTATAGCCAGGAGAATAAACCCATGTGTGGCATTGTAGGATATGTTGGCAACAAACCAGCACTTCCTCTTCTCATCAACGGTCTGAAACGGCTGGAATACAGGGGGTACGATTCCGCGGGCGTCGCCGTTCTAGAAGATGATCATCTCTGGATTCGAAAAAGGAAAGGGAAGATCAAAGATTTGGAGTTGGAATTGGATGAAGCCGATCCGCAGAGTTCCATCGGGATCGGCCATACACGCTGGGCCACCCATGGCATTCCTTCAGAAATAAATGCCCATCCTCACTGCGACTGTCAGAATAAGATTGCCCTGGTTCATAACGGTATTATCGAAAATTTTGCACAGCTCAAGTCGCGGCTGGAATCGGAAGGACACCGTTTTCTGACGGAGACGGATTCGGAAGTGCTGGTACACCTGATCGAAATGTTCTATAAAGGGGATATGGTGTTTGCTCTTCAGGAAGCCCTGCAGTTGGTCAAGGGGACGTTTGGCATCGTCGTGCTTTCTTCCTGGGAACCCCGCCGTTTGTTCGCTGCACGTAGAGGAAGTCCTCTGGTCGTGGGTGTTGGGGACGATGAGACCGTTATCGCCTCTGACGGATCCGCCATCATCGAACACACGCGAAAAGTTATTTACCTTGAGGATGAGGAAATGGCCATCGTGGATCAGCGGAACGTCAAAGTACGGACACTACAGGACAAACGCGTGACAAAGGCCGTAGAGGAGTTGCCCTTCGATCTGACACATATTCAGAAGGGCGGATATCCCCACTTCATGCTGAAGGAGATTTTTGAGCAGCCCGAGACAACACGGGATACGATGCGGGGAAGACTCCTTTTGGAAGAGGGTGGTTCGAAACTGGGAGGTCTGGAAGGCTATTGGGATCGTATTTTCAACAGTTCCAGGCTCATCATTACCGCCTGTGGCACGTCCTGGCATGCGGCCCTTATCGGCGAGTACTTGATCGAAAAACTTGCGAAGATCCCCGTAGAAGTAGAGTATGCCTCGGAATTTCGCTACCGCGATCCCATTATCACGAAAGGTGATACAGTTCTATCCATCACACAATCCGGCGAAACATTGGATACACTGGCTGCCATTCGAGAGGCAAAGCGTAAGGGCGTTTTGTGTTTGGGCCTGTGTAATGTTGTCGGGAGTACGATTGCCAGGGAGACGGATGCTGGCGTATATCTTCATGCGGGACCGGAAATCGGTGTGGCGTCCACCAAGGCTTTTACATCCCAGGTTGTTGCATTAACTCTCATCGCACTGGGGCTGGGCAGGATGGGATCGCTTTCGGCTGAGGAGGGTCGGGCCTTGGCGCAGGAATTGGCAGGCATACCCGATCAAATACAGGCCATCTTCGAACAAAAAGATCACATAAAGAAAATAGCCGAAAAAATGGTTAATCACCGAAACGCTCTCTACCTGGGCCGGGGATTCAACTATCCGGTTGCCTTGGAGGGCGCGTTGAAGATGAAAGAGATTTCGTACATTCATGCTGAAGGATATCCTGCAGCAGAGATGAAGCACGGGCCGATTGCCCTTATTGACGACGATATGCCCGTCGTATTCATCGCCATAAAAGATGCCGTATACGATAAGGTCGTGAGCAACATCGAAGAAGTGAAAGCACGGGGGGGATGGATTGTGGCCGTGGTTAACAAGGGTGATAAAACTGTACGAAAGAAGGCGAATGAGATTATCGAAGTCCCCGAGACGACGCCCTGCCTGACCCCCATTCTGACAGTCGTGCCTCTTCAGCTCCTGGCCTACTATATGGCCGTACTCAAGGGATGCGATGTGGATCAACCGAGGAACCTGGCCAAGAGTGTGACGGTGGAGTAAAGAGAGGAGAGGGAACATGATGAAATCCATGATAACATTCTGCCTTGTATCATTCGCTTTTTTCTTCATACCGATGGAAGAGGTTTTGGCCCAGGAAGATCAAGCGGTGGACAGTCTTTTTTACCAGGGAATCACATACTACAGAGAAGGACGTTACAGGGAAACACTCCGTATGATGGAACTGATTGACCAGGTGTACACAGATCATCCGAGGAAGACAGGATCGCTCCTGATGCAGGGCAAATCCCTGTATAAATTGAAGGAGTATCAGAAATCCCTGGAAGCTTTTGACAAACTCATTACCGATTACCCGCAGAGCGACTATACCGACGATGCACTCTACGGAGTCGCTATTGTCTACTACCGGATGGATATCCCTAAAGAAGCGTTAAAATATCTGATGCGGGTCATCGAAGAAGGCAAAGACAGCCGTCTTTTAAGGAGAGCGGCCAAGCTGACATCCGACATCATGGATAATCTTATCGGAGAGGAAGATCTGGAGGCTCTGGTCGAAGAAATGCCCAATGAGAGGGGCAAGGCGGCGGTGGTTCTTAGGCTGGGACGACGAAAGATCGACGAGTCGAAGTTTCAGTCAGCAAAAGCAATGCTCGCGTCCTTCTTGGAACAGTACCCCACCAGTACGTATGCTCCCCAGGTAGAGGAATTGCTGAGACAAGCCGAAGAAATGGGGAAAGGATTTTACAAGTTGGGTGTTATCCTACCCCTGACTGGAACTTTTTCAGAACAGGGAAATGCATTTCTTCAGGGTTATCAGTATGCGATAGACCGGCATAACGAGCAGGACAGCAGCAAAGTGCAGATCGTGGTACACGATTCCGAGGGAAACATCGTGCGAGCCGTCCAGGCAGCCCAGCAGCTCTGCAGGGATGGTGAAATCCTTGCCGTCGTGGGTGAGCTGGAGAGTGATTTAACAGCGGCAATCGCAGCTGTTGCAGAGGAGGCGGGTGTCGCTCTGCTTGCACCTACAGCTACAATGGATGGGATATCGTCCATTGGTGCCAACGTTTTCCAGGTAAACAGCAGTCTGAGCGTACGGGCACAGGCATTGGCCGAATACGCGGTTTCGGGCCTGGGATTGAAAACATTTGCGATTTTGGCACCCGTGGATGAGTACGGCAAGTCGATGAGAGATGCTTTTGTTCGTACGGCAGAACGTCTCGGGGCAGAGATTATCATCGAAAAATGGTATTACGAAGAGGATGTGGATTTGGGGCCTCAATTTCAGGAGTTTCGTGAGACGGGTCTTAGACGCATGATCCATGATTCCCTGGTGGTTCTCGTTCACGAAGACGCGTGGACGGATAAGTACGACGAACAACAGGGGGATGTGCTGTACGTGAAGCAGACGTTTGCCGATCTGATGGATTCCACCGGTCTTGCTGTCACTTGCTACGACGGTATCTTTCTGCCTGTGTATGGTGAGGACCTGGATTATGTCGCTCCGCAGCTTGCCAATTACAATATCGATACCCGTATCTTTGGGGGAGCCTTCTGGCATAATCCCGAAAAACTGGAGGAGAACGAGCGGTACACAGACGGCGCCATATTCGTCAGCGATTTTTACGTGGACCCCTCGGGGTATCAATACCACACGTTTCGGGATGCCTACCGGATAGCCAACGGGAAAACGCCCGAGAAGATGGAAACCTTCGGATACGATACGGCCAATCTACTGCTGGATGCGATAGGATACGGATCGTTATCCCGCCATCAAATCGTTGCGAGATTGAGCGGACGCCATTCGTACGAAGGTATCCGAGGGGCCATCGTATTCAATCAGGAGAGGGTGAACACATCCGTCAGCATTCTCCAGTACCGGGGTGGAAGGATTTTAAGAATTCGATAGAACTATGTTCTTTGAAAAAAACGGACATCTTTTCATCGGACGGTTTGCGTCTCTATATCGGAGTGCGGATGTATTTCACGGTGTCAGTACCCGAAAGGGCGGCGTGAGCAGTCCGCCGTATGACACGCTAAACTTGGGCAAGCGTACCGACGATACTCCCACAAACGTAGAAGAAAACCGACGCCGGTTTTACCGCGCCATGGCCGTTTCCTCACAGAATATAGCCATACCCCAACAGGTTCACGGGGATAACGTCGCTTACGTGCCCCATCCAGGCACCTTTCCAGAGACCGACGGCATAGTGACCGATATCCCAGGAATCGCTCTGGTGGTTCAGGTGGCGGATTGCCTTCCGATTTTTTTGTATGATTCACGTAAAAAGGCAGTAGGTCTTGTCCACGCAGGCTGGAAGGGGATGACCCGGTTCATCGTCCGGAAGGCAGTGGAGGAGATGGTGCATCGTTTTCGCACGCATCCTCAGGACCTCCATGTGCATTTCGGCCCATCGATAGGGCCCTGCTGCTACGAGGTCCAGGACGATGTCGCCTCCCATTTTTCCAGAAAGTACGTACCCGATGGAAAACTGAACCTGTGGACATGCGCCGAAGATCAGCTCGTCGAAGCCGGCGTTCAAAAAGAAAAGATCGAGACGAGCAAGCTGTGCACGGTTTGCCTTAGTGACTGGTTTTTCTCCCACAGAGCCAGTGAGGGTAAGGCTGGACGCATGATGGCGGTGTTCGGGTTGGCCGAGAAATAATCCATCTAGAAAAAATAAAAAAGGGTTGTGGAAAGAATCCACAACCCTTTTACTATCTAACTAAATAGACGTATTCGACGTTTATAATGTGAACAGATAGCCACCCATTATTTTAATGTCTGGAGCACCGTCATCCAGTCCGATGCCCAAACCGGCGCGTACACGGCCACTTCCCAGGTTATAATCTATCCCACTCGTCACTATCATATAGTCAAACTCAGAATGCAAACTAAATTCACTCACCAGGCATAGCTTCTCGTTGATAGGATAGATCGTACCAGCGCTGAGATTGAATGATGTTTCTCGATCATCACCAACTTCATAGAAAATTAAAGCGATATTTCCAGTCAGCGTCATACCGTTGCCCAGAGAATGTCTGACCGCGCCAAATCCCCCAAAATGCATTAATCCCTGCCCAACATCTTCACTACCGATGGGTAGGGTGAGCATGGCGCCGGCCGCAAAGTTTGTGGGGCCGCCGTTCGCCAGTTTGTACCGTCCGAAGAGCGCAAGGTCCGATATCCCAGATTGGCCATCACCAACATCTGGTGATATGCTTTGAAAACCCCACCCGGCTTGGATTTCCAACTTTTTGTTGATGGCGTAACCGCCCTGTGCACCGATATCCAGAATATTCGCATAGTCGTAGCTCCAGTATTGGAGACCACCCTGCACATACGGTTTTTCGGATATGGGAACATCGAAGAAGAATGATTCGAACAGACGGACGTCGTCGTTATTGTTCTGGGCGTTGATAACGGGGACGAACAGTAGAAGCATCAAAACGGATATCATACAGGTCATGTTAACGTTTTTCTTCATGGCATACCTCCATTTTTTCGGTGAACAAACTTTGGTAAAAAGGTATAAAATGTATGGGATACTGTCAAGTCTTTTATTCCATAAAATACGGATTCTATCCCTGATATCAAAAGGACTTGACATTGATTTCATAATTTCTCATCTTATTCACGTCAATTGTGACCGTTGTATCAAACAGGAGAATCCGATAATGCGAACGATGAAATGCCTTCCCGTTGTGATCATCTTGTGTCTGTTATTGGCGACAGGATTACATGCACAGAGGAACGCACAGGGTTATTCTCTGGGCGTGTACGGAGGAGCCAGCCTTCTATTAAAACCGGGCGATTTCAAAGACTATTACAATATGTCTATCGGAGTGGGCGGAGAATTTATGTATAACTTTTCCGAAGTAACCAGTCTGCGTATGTGTTTTGTCTACCTTCCTTATCCCAGGGATGTGGATAAAGACAGAAACGATATGATCAACGTCCTCAGAGAGGATATAGAAGAAGAGTTTCCGGGTGTATCCTACTCGGTGGATGCGAATGTCGAGGGGGGGAATTTCGCGGTCAACCTCATCGCGTTGGATGTCGTGCAGTATTTTACGTCAGCCGAGTCTATGATAGGCATCTACGCGACGGCGGGTATCGGATACTACTGGCAGAGATACAGCGACTACACAAAGGAGTATACCGTTACACTCCCTGATTCCAGTTACCAGGAGTCGGGATTTTATCCCGTCGACTCGGAGGGTGATTTTGGATTTCACGGTGGCGGGGGTATAGACGTATCGATTACGAATAAAATACTTATATTCACAGAAGCCAAATATCATTACGCCTTGGTTGAGGGTGAGAATTTATCCTACGTAGCTGTTCTGGGGGGCATTCGCTTTCGTTTTTCCGACTGAATGAACGATATTTTGTGGCGTGTAGACCTCTCTCGATTTACACGGTCTGCATGAATCCATAAAATGTTCGGTGACGCTGTTTGTTGTCCAAGTCACAGAACCGGAACGTTCACCTTAGTAAATCACGGAATCCGTACTAAATTAACGACTTGATGATGTATCATTATATTCTGCTTTCCTTTATCCAGGCTGCCACAGAATTCTTGCCGGTGTCCTCATCGGGGCACCTTCTCTTTTTCAAGGGATTGTTCCACATTCAGGAGATACCGATCATATTCGATATCGTGGTTCACGTGGGAAGCCTTACTGCCATTCTTATTTTCTACGGCAAACGTTTGATGGAGACGCTTAACAACGCCTGGCTGGAGCAGACGGAGAAACGGGATCAAAAAACTCACTCCAAATTGATCCTGTATATCGTCGTGTCGACGTGCGTCACACTTTTATTCTATACCTTGCTCAAGGAACCTATCGAGACCCATTATCAATCCCCCTCCATACTCTTTACGACGTATCTTGTGACCACGGTCATATTATTTTCTACTTTTTTTATGCGACATGTCAAAGGGACGTACGTGTGGCAAAAAAATATCGTCCTTCCGCTCATCGTCGGCCTCTTCCAGGGACTTGCCATCATGCCCGGCATATCGCGATCCGGTGCCACGATTTCCCCCCTTCTCCTGATGGGGATCAAAAAAGAAGAGGCGGCCTATTATTCGTTTGTACTGGCCATTCCTGCCATCCTGGGTGCTTTCGTATTTAAATTATCCGATTTAGAGAGTGTTACGTTCCTGGCGGAGCATGCGGGCATTATCGTGATTTCTTTCATCGTTTCCGTATTATTTAGTTATTTGTTTTTGGCGATGTTAACGTTTATCTTGAAGAAGGGCAAATTCTGGCTCTTTGCTTTTTACACGCTGACCATGGCGGTCGTGTCGTTGATCATATTTTAAAGCATCCACATCTTTCGGATGCCGGAAAAAAGCGAACGACGGGAGATGACGGGTCTTGGACTATCACGATGTAATGAAAGAGATCGAAAAGGGCGACCTGGCACCCGTTTATTTTTTCTTTGGGACCGAGGTCTTTCTCGTCGATCAATTGGTCAATAAGATCGTAGAGAAAGGCATTGATCCGGCCACGAAGGATTTTAACTGTGATATTGTCGAGGGCGAACAGGTGGACGGTGCTAGTGTAGTGGGGCTGGCATCGGCCTATCCGATGATGTCGGACCGCCGAGTGGTTGTCGTCAAATCGATCCAAAGGTTGTCCACCTCCGATAAAAAGAGAATCCTGGAATACGTCCAGTCACCACTGGAGTCCACCTGCCTGGTACTAACGACTCGAGATGTGGATCGGCGGCAGAGTTTTTATAAGTCGCTCACCAAGTCCAGCCACTGGGTGGAATGTGCCGACCTTTACGAGAACCAGGCGGTGGATTGGGTCAAGAGAACTGCCCGACAGAAAGGTGTCAACCTGTCTCATGAAGGAGCCGTCCTGATGGTACAGCAGGTGGGTACTTCTCTGTGGAACCTATCCAACGAAATCGAAAAACTGCTCACGTATGCCTGGGGTGAAAAAACGCTCGATTTAAAGCATGTCCATGCCACGGTCGGCTTTTCCCGTCAGTTCAACACGTGGGAATTCACGGATGCTGTAGGACAGAAAAATTTTGATAAGGCCATCGCATTGGCTGTCAAACTGCTGGAAGCGGGGCAGTCCCCCGGGGGTTTAATCGTATCCTTGAGCCAGCGCCTCTTTCTTCTGATGCAAATACGGTCGATGCTGGATAAAGGCATGTCACCCCCTCAGGTGACACAAGCTCTGAAATTCCGTCCTTACTTTGCCAGGCTCTACCTGAATCAGGTTACGTGTTATAATGCCAAAGAGTTGGAATCGGGCGTGAGGGTTTTACTCCAAGCCGATTGTGCCCTGAAGACCGGTTACATCGAACCTTTGATGGCATTGACGTTGGTGATTCATCATCTCATCAGAGGAAGCGGGAGTAAAATGCTTCCCTGATCGGGCATGCATCTTGATTCTGGACGGGTTGAATCATCATTCCTAGTACAAGAAACCGGTTTGTCTTGGAATCACGGAAGTTCCAAACAAGCCGGAGTTTGTAAAATTTACGGAACTTTTTAGGACATATTTTGTTAGAAGAAACGTACGACAGTAAAAAGAAGGATAAAGCAATAAAGTCCCCTACTGATGAGGAATTGATTGCAAGATTTCAGGATGGCGATGTTTATGCGTTTGAACAGATTGTGCATCGGTATAAAGACCCGCTCATTAACTTTATTTATCACTATCTGGGTAACCGTATCGATGCCGAGGATGTGATTCAGGAGACGTTTCTTCGAGTTTACAGGAACAAACATCTTTATAGAAATATCGCCAAGTTCTCTACATGGATATACACAATTGCCAGTAATCTGGCCAAGACCGAGCTGAGGCGCCGTCGGCGAAGGCGGGTTCTTTCTCTCACTCAGATGGGTTATGATGACAGGGATTACGATTTACCCGATGTGTTTTCATCTCCGGAGCGAATCGTTGGCGGCGAAATGAAAGAACAAATCATCAAGGAGGAGATTGAAGCGCTTCCTGTTAAGTTCCGTGAGGTTATTGTACTGAGGGATATCCAGGAGTTTTCGTACGAAGAAATCAGCAAGATACTGAATATACCCATTGGAACGGTTAAATCTCGGGTGAACAGAGGACGATTAAGACTTCAGAAAAAGTTGAAACATCTGCTGGATAAATAATATGGAGACGTGTGTATGAAACATTGTCAAAGGTTTAGAGACAGCCTGTTAGAATTCTTTGACGATGAGCTCGACGTCCAGAAAAAGAAGGAAGTCGAGCAGCACTTGAAGGTATGCCCTCATTGCATGCACTTCCTGAACCAGTTGCGCAGGCTGCGTTCTCATCTTCGTGAACTTCCCACGATAAAGACGTCGGAGAATTTTCATATTCTGGTTCGGGAACGTATTCGGAGAGACCTGGCAAGGCAGAGAAGGGCCAAGCAATCATCGACGATCATCGTAAGACGGTTCGTACCGGCTTTCGGATTAACGGTACTCGTCGCCATTGCTGGATTTTTTATATTGGATCATAAAGACTCCCTCGTGGACACGAACGCGGGCATCGGTGGAGGGATTAGCGTATCCACCCGTTCCGACGAAGATTTTAACGGTCCGATCCAGTACGTTATCGATGATATACCCAGCAGAATATCGGTATCCCGTCGAGATGGCGATGGTGAATCCCGGATTGTGGACGAGGATTCGGTCTATCGAATGGATCGTTCGGAAGAGTTTCGAACGCGTCCGACACCGGTCAGTTTTTAAGGGATGACGATGATGGTTCGAGGTTGTTGGCTTTCCTCTCTATCCTGGATTTTTATATTCAGCAGTGGGCTTGAAGTTCAGGCAAAATTAAATGCCGCCAGACTACATCCGTTTCAATCCTCTGAAATGGCAGAACGCGTCAAGAGGGCCCAGGCGTCGGTCGTCAGTATACAGACCTTTGTTACCCATGCTAAAAAGGGAGTGTGCCGCGTGGGGTCGGGCTTTTTATACAACGACGAAGGTTTCATTGTGACGCGAAGGAGTGTGATTGACGGAGGCGATAGTATCCATGTTTCTCTTGCCGATGGTCGTAAACGGACGGCCTGGATTGTTTATCACGATAGCGACACAGAAGTCGCCCTGTTGAAGATTTCTGAAAACAATCTTTCTCCCATACCTCTGGGAAAAACATCCATACTAGATCATGAATCACAAATCACAGTCATCGGTAATTCTCTGGGCATATTTCCATCGGTGACTTTGGGCACATTCTTAGGGATACAATCCGATGGGATGCTGAGGCTGGAGGTCGTTGTCCCTCCGGGCAACAGCGGAAGCCCCGTGCTGGACGAGAACGGACGCCTCGTCGGTATTCTGGCAGGAAGGATCCTCGAGAACCGGAATTCGGACGAGGCTATGGGTAAGATCGGCATTGCCCTGCCCGTGGAAAAAATTAAATCCGTCGTGGACGATGCGCTTCATCGTCTGAGCCAAGAAAAAGGATGGGTGGGAATTTCTGTTGTGAATCTGGATGGAAGGGATTCCGGAAAAGGTGTCCGTGTCGTACGTCTCGTCTCAAGCGGGCCTGCACACAAGGCCGGCATTTGCGTGGGCGACACCATCGTGGCTTTCCAGGGAAGAAACGTAGGATATGCCTATGAACTGGCCGAATGGGTGAAAAAGAGCTCTCCCAATGATGAGGTCGTTTTCCAGATTGTAAAACAGGGAGAGACGTTAACGCGACCCGTTCATGTCAGCACGAAACCCTGGATCAGGAAGAAAGGGTGATCTCAAGTATCAATCTCAATTAGAATCGAAATAAATCACAAGCCTTGAATGACGAATAGTAGGATTCAAGGCTTTTTTTTATTGACTTTCCGATGATTTTTATTAAATTATGATTATATCATGTTTTTGAGCGTGGAGTTGCATTGAGAATCACCATCCAGAGAAATCAGACAGGATTGATTTTTGTCGTCTTGTTCCTGACGATTGGAATAGGCTTTTTCCTTCCGATCTCCATTGGTAATGGGTGGGGTATACTCGTCAAGATCGTGCTTCTCATCTTTATATTCCTGCTGCTCTACGTCCTATTCTTTCAAAATGAATGGATACGGATACCGTTCAAGGGCCGGGAACGAGCAGATGACCAGACAGCTTCGGCCGTTGCTGCCGCGGAATTAACACAGGAAGGAACCTGGAAAGGTTTTGGAGACGCGTTTTACCGATACGTCCAGGAGTTCCTGTCCGTCGTACGTCAAACCTTCGTTGCTTCATGTGCAGGTCTTTATCTGCAGAAGGGACAAGAAGGTTTGGAGTTCGAAGCAGGGGAGGACAATCACGGTCAGTGGAGTCGGCGCATACTCGTCTCCGAGGGTACGCTCGTA
>Ga0180438_10000394_pt1 | contig 86887 bp, 79 predicted proteins | sample SS_ome_12_FD_132455 | JGI IMG/M metagenome (GOLD analysis project Ga0180438, IMG submission 132455) | Hypersaline lake sediment archaeal communities from the Salton Sea, California, USA - SS_3_D_2 metaG | ecosystem: Environmental > Aquatic > Non-marine Saline and Alkaline > Hypersaline >... | reverse complement strand
TTGAAAATTCGAATAAAACCAACGGTCGCCCGAAGGTAGCTCTATCATATGCTCGAAAGCGTCGCCGGCGCCCGAGTCAACCACCCGGCTTACCCTATCCATCAGAACATCGGCTACATCCGGCTTAACCTCGAAAATCGACTTCCCCAAAAAGTCGTCCGGCGTTCCGCCAAGTGCCGTTGCGCTGACCGGATTCATCAATAAAAACGTGCCGTCCAAGTTCACGTAAGTAATCGGAGTGCCCGCGTTATCGAAAAGCGTCCGGTACTTTTCTTCGCTCTCCCGCAACGCCTCCTCGGCCACTTTCCTTTCCGTTATATCCCTTACAAAAGCGAAATCGGCCGGTTTACCCTCGTATTGGATTAAACCGGCATTGATTTCTACATATATGGACTCACCTTCCCTGTTTATCACAACGGTCTCATATACCGAAGGAATCTCTTTGCCGGATATCCGGCCTTTATAAATATCGGTCAATTTAGCCACTTCGTCGGGATGTATGTAATCGATAAAATCTTTACCGATTATCTCTTCGACAGGATATCCGAATACCTCGGTTACCCGTTCGTTGGCGAACCGAATCACACCGTCCTGGACAATAGCGACGCCGTCGTTAGACCTTTCAATTAGGTTGCGGTATTTTTCTTCGCTTTCGCGGAGCGCTCTTTCCATTAATCTACGGTCGGTTATATCCCGGACGATTGTAACCACTCTGGCGACGTCTCCGTTCTCGAATATCGGTACTTTACGGGTTTCGGTAATAAACACTTCACCGTCGACTTCGGTTTCCTCCTCGGTAATAAGGTTTTCGCCCGTCAGGAAAACATGGCGATACTCGTCACGTACTCTACCGGGTAAAAACGGAAAAACGTCGAAAACGTTCTTCGCTATTACGTCCACGTCCAAATTTAACCTTTCGTTCCACTCCATAAAAACCGAATTAAATAAAACGATGTTCAAATCACTATCAACGACGTGGACGGCGTCGCTCATCGAATCGACCGTCGAGCGGTATTGAACCTCGGATTCTTTAAGCGCCTCCTCTGCCCATTTGCGCTCGGTGATGTCGCGTACGGAAACAAGAATCCCCGTCGATTCGCCCGTCGTATCAAGAATCGGTGTCTTGGCGACCTGAATCGACCTTTCTACGCCGTCGGCATCGGTGACCTGCCTTTCCAGCATTTGCGGCTCGCCCGATGTCATTACCTCAATATCGCTTTGCCGGTAAATCTCTGCCTCGTCCGGAGGAAATACATCGAAATCCGTCTTGCCGACAAGTTCTTCCTCGGTTTTACCCACAAATTGGCAGAAAGCCGGATTAACTACTTGATATACGAATTCGCCATCCATCAGGATAAGCAAGTCCGGCATAGCTTCTAAAACCGTCTTTATTTGGCTTCGTTTTTCCCGCAGCGCTTCTTCGGCCATTACTCGTTCAGTAATATCATGGGAAACAATCTGTACGGCGAATACTGTACCGCTTGGGTCTATCACGGGTTGAAAATTCGAATGAAACCAATGTTCACCCGAAGGAAGCTCTACCAAATCCTCGAAAGCGCCGCCGGCCTTCGAGTCTACCACCTGACCTATCCTCTCCATCATAGTATCAGCTATACCGGGCAGGACCTCGAAAACCGATTTCCCCAAAAAGTCGTCTGGCGTCCCGCCGAGTACCGCTGCGCTGACCGGATTCATCAATAAAAACGTGCCGTCCAAGTTCATATACGTAATCGGAGTGCCCGCGTCTTCGAAAAGCGTACGGTACTTTTCTTCGCTCGTTCGCAACGCCTCCTCGGCCACGTTCTTTTCCGTTATATCCCGGACGATTGTAACTACTCTGGCGACGTCCCCATCCTCGAATATCGGTATTTTACGGGTTTCGGTAATAAATACTTCACCGTCGACTTCGGTTTCCTCCTCAGTAATAAGGTTTTCGCCCGTCAGGAAAACATGGCGATATTCGTCACGTACTTTATCGGGTAAAAACGGAAAAACGTCGAAAACGTTCTTCCCTATTACGTCCGTTTCTAAATTTAATCTTTCGTTCCATTCCGTAAAAACCGAATTAAGTAAAACGATGTTCAAATCACTATCAACGATGTGGACGGCGTCGCTCATCGAATCGACCGTCGAGCGGTATTGAACCTCGGATTCTTTAAGCTTCTCCTCGGTCCGCTTGCGTTCGGTGACGTCCTCCAACGTTACAACGGTTCGGGTCGGTTTCTTACGGGAGAACGGCGTTATTTCGACAGCCAACATCGTATTGTCCGGCAGCTTTATCCCGTATTCGCCCCGCCTCAGAGCCTTCAGCTCGGTCAAGCCCGGTTTACCCGACGCCTTCGTACCCTTAGGCCACAACTTGCCGAAATCGGCGCCCCCCGGGTCGTCCAAACCCAATCGCTTGAACAGTTCGGCCGCCGCCCGGTTCGCGAGCGCCACCTTCTTCGACACGACGTATAAAGTCGGTTCCGGCGATTTATCGAATAATATTTTGTACGTTTCTATTTCCAAAGCGTTTGTCATCGCGTTCTCGTAAACGCGCTACGCGTTCTCTTAAACGCGCTATTGGACTTCGTCGAACTTATACCCTTTATCCTTCAGCAGCCCTACGCAAATGTTTACGGTTTCAGTATCATATAACTTACCTTTGTTTTGTTCTATCTCCTCGACCGCTTTATCTATCCCAAGCTCAGGCCGGTACGGACGGTGAGAAGACATCGCCTCGACTACGTCGGCCACACTTAAAATCCGGCTTTCCAGCATAATATCTTCGCCTTCGATACCATGCGGGTAACCGGAACCGTCCAACCTCTCGTGGTGTTGTATAACTACATCTGTAACAGGCCATGGGAACTCTATGTTCCTCAATATCTCGCAACCTACCTCAGGATGCGTCTTGATTATATTCCATTCCAACTCGGTAAGTTTGGTTGGTTTACTTAGTATCTCGTGCGGCACCGATATTTTCCCGATATCATGCACGAGAGCGGCCATGTATATCAATTCGACACGCTTACCCGACAGGCCCATCCTTTCGGCTATCGAACGCGCCAGCTTAGCAACCCTCGTCTGGTGGCCCGACGTGTACGGGTCGCGCGTCTCTACTATCTTGGAAATCGCCGATACGGTCGAATGTAAACTCTTCTTTAATCTCGTCAGGGTGTCCTGCAGCGCCTCCTCGTTCCGCTTCCGTTCGGTTATGTCCGACGACACTTCGACCGCGCCTACTATCTCGCCCGAATCGTCACGAACCGGGTCGCACGTTATGTTAAATATCGTGCCGTCGGGTAACGTACGTTCTCGCTTTACGCGCTCACCGGTCTCGAAAACGGTCAAAACGTGGCAATTTTCGCATGCGCTATCGCGGCCGAACCACATCTCGTAACATCTATGCCCCGTTAAAACGTCCGGCGCGGACCCCAATGAATCGGCTACGGTTTTATTCGCCCACACTACGCTCAATTCCTTATCCATATAAACGACGAATTCGGACATATTTTCCAAAATCGCCGACTTCTCCCTCTCGCTCTTACTCAACGCTTCCAAAACCTGTTTTTGCTCGGTAATATCCGACATCACGCCGACAACCGACGATAACCCTTCCTCGTCCCACTCGTAAATTATCGAATCGCGGACCCATATATTCTCACCGTCGGCGCGCACCAAACGAGTTTCTATTACTAAAGGTTCATCCTTCGGCCCTCCTGTCGCATAATCGTTTACCGCCTTCATAATCCTGACCGTGTCGTCCGGATGGATTAATCTCAATTGGAAATCGCTCGGGGCAGCATGGATTTCCTCGAGTGAATAACCCGTCATCTTTTCAAACGCCGGAGACAAGAAATCGTAACGGCCCTCGCGTTGATTAAACTTATACAGTATATCGGGGACCGTTTCTGCGAACTGACGTATACGTTCCTCCGATTCCTTTAAGGCCTCTTCGGCCATCACCCTTTCAGTAATATCGATACAATTACCCAGGTACGCCGTCTCGCCATCATATTGAATGGGTCTGGAACCTACCATCAGCACGGCAGACTCCCCGTTCTTACGCCTAATCCTCATCGAATAACGGGCCGGTAACTCGTCACCCTTCTCGCGCAACTTTTCCCTTTCCGCCAGGTATTCTCTATCTTTGGGGTTTACGAGTTCGTCGGTACTAATTTTTAACAACTCGTCCTTCGAATAACCGGTTATCGCCTCCATCTCTTTATTCACAAAGTGGAACCTGCCGTCCCGGTAAATGTAAACACCTACTATTGCCTCCTCGGTGAACGCCCGGTAACGCTCTTCGCTTTCCCTCAGAGCTCCTTCAGCCTGTTTACGATCGGTAATGTCCATCCCTGAAGATATAAAGCTGCGAATCGTACCATCCGGCTCCCTCAAGGGGATTATCCGTATTATAAAGTACCTTATATCGGAGTCTTTTTCGAATTGCGCTTCGTAAATACGGAGCTCGCCGAGTTTAGCCCATTCGTATGAGTTCCATATCCTTTCACATTCGTCGGGCGAGTGGATTTCGTTTATGGCTTTCCCCGCGTAATAATCCGGCGTTTTCCCTTCGACTGCGGCAAACGCGGCGTTAGCCTGCTCGTAGTAAAGACGCCCGTCGTCGCGTTCCCGTACGGACCAGAGGAGGACGTCCACACCGTCGAATAGAGCCTGCCGCTCGTTCATCGCCGTGACTACTTCGGCATGAAGCTTTTCTTTCTCCTCTTCGGCCTCTTTACGCTCGGTAATATCGAGGAAGACGGCGTACGCCCCTTCGTAACCGCCGTCACGTCCGAACATAGCCGACACCGAGACTACGAAGTACCTGGGCGACCCGTCACGGTGAACGAACTCGACCTCGTAAGTAGACGTCTCGCCGCGTTTCCTCTTCTCCGTTTCCGCCAAAATCGCGTCGAACTGCCCGGCGGGCACGAGCTGAGTAATGTCCATCTCGATTATCTCTTCGACCGAATACCCCAGCGTTTCAGCGAAAGCGGTGTTCGTATAAAGGATATTTTCTTCCGCGTCAACAATAACAATCCCTTCCAACGCCGCTTCTACAAGCGCCGCGAACCGCTGTTGGCTTTCCTTAAGAGCTTCCGTCGCCTTTTTCTCGTTCGTTATATCGCGCGATACGCCTATAACGCCTACGACTTCGCCGTCGGAGTCGCGTAATAACGACGCAGAAAGATTAGACGTAAACGACTCGCCGTCCTTCCGGACATTGGTTATTTCACCGATGTATCCGCCGGTTTCCCGAATGGTTTCGCTTATCCTTTTACTTTCCTCGAGATCGGCGTACAACATATCGATGTGTTTACCCAAAACCTCCTCTTTACTATAACCGAAAGCTTTTTCTGCCGCTTCGTTGAACTCTACGATTCGCCTGTCATTATCGACCGATACTATCATATCGGGAGAACTGCTAATGATGTTTCTCGTATATTCTTGCGACGCTATGAGCTTTTCCTCTGTCCGCTTGTGTTCGGTGATGTCCCGCACCGAAACGAGAATCCCTATTGATTTACCCGTCGCATCAAGAATCGGTGTCTTGGCGACCTGAAGCAACCTTTCTATACCGTCCGCATCAGTAACCCGCCTTTCCAGGATTTGCGGCTCGCCAGATGCCATTATCTCGATATCGCTTTGCCGGTAAATCTCCGCTTCGTCCGGAGGGAATACGTCAAAATCCGTCCTGCCGATAAGTTCTTCCTCCGTTTTACCCATAAACCGGCAGAAAGCCGGATTAACGGCTTGATATACGAACTCGCTGTCCATCAGGACAAGGAAGTCCGGCGTAGATTCGAAAACGGTTTTTAGTTGGTTTCGCTTTTCCCGTAGCGCCTCCTCGGACCGCTTGCGTTCGGTGATGTCGCGGAATATGCCGCGGGTAGCGACAGGCCTCCCCCCCTCGAAACGACAGCTGGCACTTCCCTCAGCGACTACCTCTCGGCCGTCCTTGGTCACGAATGTAGCTTCGATGTTGCGAACTTCCTCCCCTGAAATCACACGTTCGAATACTTCCATACAATGTGCTTGACTATCAGGGTGTATAACGTCTAACAACAAGAGATCGTCGATTTCCTCCTCGTCATAACCCAGCACCTCTCTCCACGCTCGATTGACATAGAGGAATCGTCCGTCCGGTGTTACGCTCTGAATAAGGTCGTTGGCGTTTTCAAAAAGATCACGGTACCGCTCTTCGCTTTCCTGCAGTGCCTCCTCGGACCGTTTACGTTCGGTGATGTCGCGTACTACAACTATAAAACGACCTTCCGGAGTTTCAGGGTTTCCCTTCGTTGAAATTGAATGGTCGAACCAACGAACGCTGCCCTGCATTTCAAGGGAAAAGTCCGAACCCGCGTGTTTACCTTCTTTTACGGCTCGGGCGATACCGTCCATGATTACGTTCGAAGCGTCTTCGGGAAGGACTTCGCTTACGGCTTTACCGAGAAACTCTTCGGGGGCCGCGTAAAGTAAATCCGGTTGAGGAGCGCGGTAGTCGTAAATAATCCCCTCGTGATCCACTTCGAACAAAAGGTCCGGTAATGCATCCAGGGTCGCGTTAAGACGCTCCTCACTCTCCCGGAGCGCTTCCTCGGCCCGCCTACGCTCGGTGGTATCGGTTACCATCACCAGGTCGGCGATTATTTTGTCGTTTTCGTCTCGGATTAGAGTAGCCCGTATCCTCCCCACCCGAGTTTCGCCGTTTTTATCCTTGAATTCGGCTTCGTACGGTGGAATCTCCTCACCGAGTAAGCGCCGGGCTAACGCGCCCGTTAATTTAAGCTTGGTTCTTGTAGGTATGAAAGGAATATCGGTTATCTTCTTCCCTCTAATATCGCCCGGTTTGTACCCGAGCCAGTCGTATACTCTTTCGTTCAAATCGAGTACTTTCGCCGTCTTATCGACAAGGACTATCGCCTCGGGCGAATACTCGAATACCGTCCTATACTTGGCCAGGGCCTCTTCGAGGTATTCCTCGGATAACCTCGGTTCAGTAACGTCTTCTATTAAAACGACACGGCGCGCGGGCGACTTCCGACTTAAAGGCGTTACCTCGACGTCCAACCGCGTATCGCCGTTACGCAAAGTAAGTTCGTATTCGCCAGGCTTTAACGCTTTTAACGCCGTAATCCCCCCTTTCGCCGACGCCTTCGTACCCTTAGGCCACAACTTGCCAAAATCGGCGCCCTCAGGGTCGTCCAAACCCAATCGCTGGAACAGTTTGGCCGCCGCCCGGTTCGAAAGCGCCACCTTCTTCGACACGACGTATAAAGTCGGTTTCGGCAACCTATCGAATAATGCCTTGTACGTTTCTAATTCCAAACCTGTCGACTACCTTACTCGATAAATGAAAACCCGATTTCTCTGTCCTGCGAAACCCCGGTCATTGACCATCGGTGCTGGAATCGGTTTCGTCGGAATCGTTGGTATCTTCGTCACCGTCCGCTTTAACGGTTAAATCCCTATCCGGGTTCCACTCGGGAACCGGCGCCGCCAGCATCTCCGTGTACGCGGCGTCGACTTCGGCAACCGCGGCGGCCTCCTCGTCCGTCGTCCGGTAGGTATATGCGTTCTCGGTCCATCCCATAGGATCCGTAACCCACCTGAAAACGCGCATCTCCCAGTGTAGATGGGGTCCCGTCGCGAGACCCGTGGACCCGATAAAACCGATTACTTGCCCCTTCTCCACTATGTCGCCGACGCCGACGACTATATCCGACATATGATTATGAACGGTAAAAACGCCCCTGCCGTGGTCGATTATCACGCACTTGCCCCGCATTATCAGATGTTCGGCCAGGACGACTTTTCCCCTGTTACCGGCTCGTATCGGCGTACCCTCCTTGGCCGCGATATCGGTCCCGAGGTGCCGTTCGGTGGCGCCGGTGTTGAACGTCCGATACGTACCGAAGGGCGACGTGAACTTGCCCTCGACGGGAACGATGAACTTCCCGGCCCAAAGCTGTTCGTCGGTCCAATTCATAATCGCGGAGTGAACCTTCGCCGTCTCCCGTTGCTTCCGTTCTTCGGTCCCAGGGTCGTACAGCTCCTCCTGCTTACCGGTGCTTATGGTTATGTATTCGGTTATGTACCCGCCGTCCCTTACGACTACGGCCCCGCCGAATTCCACCTCTTCGTCACTCGCGTCTACGCCCCGGACGACCATCGGATATTCGCCCGGCGGACAGGACGCCCGGACCGTCATTATCGAGAGATACCCGTCGTCGGCTTCGTAGAACGGGAATTTCTGCTCCCACAGCTCGCCCTCGATATTATACAGCTTTTCGTTGGACGATAGCTTGACCTGGAGGATTCTCCCCTGGTCCACGCGCGCCGGCTCGAACTTTAGTTCTACTACGGTAGGCGTATTGTCGGTGTAAAACTCGACGCCAGCGGAACCTTCGTTGCCCTTCTTGTCCCCGGCGTTAATTTCGAGCGTGTGTTTCCCGTCGGCGAGAAGGGCCGTGTCGAGCTTCAGCTTGAAGTTAAGCAGGCGGCGCTTCTTTTTTAAATCGAGCTCGGGGGTATAGTCCACGCCGTCGAGGAGAATCTCGACGGCGGATATGCGGTCATCGTCGGAAACCGACGCCGTAACGGTTATCGGGCCTTCGTACTTGGCGCCCTCCTGCGGTATCTCAATCGAAACGAGCGGCGGCGCCTCGTCGGAACCGAACCACCCGGCCGCCGACCCGACAAAGAAAAACGCGGCGCCCGCCGCCAAAAGGCCGATTGCGACGCCGCCGAATATGCGTGGGAAGTTTGTACCTCGCGGCGGAAGCTCGATTCGGTCACGCGTATATACCGGCTCGGGTTTATTCGACTTGCCGTCGTTGCTATTCCCGTTTCCCATAATCAGTCCCAACGGAATTATAACGCCGTCAAACCGCCGCCGCCTCACCGTTACCAGATTATACCGCACGTCGGTCGATTTTACAAACGTTTATCTGACGCAGGGCGAACAGCAGGCGAACGTATAAACCGCCCCGAAAGGGCGGTCGTCAGGTCGCTAAAAACGCGGTCATTCGTCGGCAACTTCGTACCGTTCCTTTATCATTTTGATCGCCCTGTAGACTTGCGGCTTCATTTTACCGCCCATCAGCTCATCCGTCTGCAAGAGCGGTATCATATCCAGGTCGAAAAGCTTCCCGGCGGCGTTTATCGCCGCTCCCCTTACCGCCTCGTGCGGGTCTTCGAGCGCCATCGCGACCACTTCTTTGGCCTCCTCGTAACCGGATTCGCCCAGTCCGGCTACGGCGCCCCGTCTGAAAGGTACGTACCGGTCTTCTTCGGTCCCGATAGTAGGGTCATCGTAAGCTCGTTTGAGGTCGTTCATCACCGCGCGCGTTCCCCGCTCGTTACCGCACGTCGCGAAGGCGAACGGGAGTATGAAACCGTACCCGCCGTCTTGCATACTCCTGGTAATGTATTCGTTATACAAGAAATCGTAAGCATCGGCGCCGCCGATTTCGCTTATCGCGACCGCGCAGGGGTTGTATAAAACCGGATGGTTCGTCGAGTCCTCGGTCAACTCCATCAACATAGGAAGCGCGCGTTCATCGCCGAGCAAGCCCAGCCCTCGTATCGCACTGGCGGTAATCGGTGTATTTATGTCCCCGGTTGCGGCGATTTCGTATAAAGTATCGAACGCGAAATCGTCCTCGAAGAACGACAAAGCCACGGCGGCGTTCGCTCTCAAGTTCTTGTTTTCGGACGGGTTCTTCATTATATCGGCTATTAGAACGTCGGCGCCTTCGATTTGCATCTCTGCAAGGGCGCGCATCGCGGCGAACCGGACTTCGTCGGCGTAATCCACGTCCAAAAGCCCTTTCAAGCGGTCGCCGGCTTCCACGTATCCGAGGCGGGCAAGACTATCGATGGCTACGACGACAACCCTTAATTTCTCGTCGTCCAGCCTGTCTAATATATACGGTATCACGCGTTCTTCGCCCGACTCACCCATCCGCAATATGGCGAAGACACGTAACTGCTCGCTCTCCGAAGTCGATAGTTCGATGTACCTATCTACGTATTCTTCTCCCTCGTATTCGGACAGAACGGCCGTGGCCGGCATAATCACGTTGGTGTACTTGTGGTCCAACAACTTAAGAAGCGGCTCGAATGCGCGCGGGTCGCGTTTACCGCCGATGGCTTCGACCGCTTCCACCACGATACGAGTCGTCTCCGAGTCGAACAACTCCAGAGCCGCCGGGACTATATCCACGTCCTCGTCCTTCAACGCGACCACCGCCGCGTGTTTCACTCTCTCGTCCGGGTCCGAGAGCATGTCCTCTAGAAGCCGGACTTTCTTATCGCCGCCGTATTCGCCGATATAATTCACCGCGAATAGCCTTCGCCGAGGCACCGAGTCATCGAGAAGCGGCTTAACTCCGTTCAAATACTCGTCCGACGGATATGCCATTAACGCCGTTACGACGGCGTCGTAGATACCGTCGTCGTCCGTATCGAGCATAACGATCAACTCGTCGAAGGCCTCCGGGATTACGCGTTCGGCGAGGGCTTCGCCCGCCTTTTCGGCGACCTTCGGGCGAGGCACGTCAACGGCGTATAGAAGAAACGGCAGCGCCTCCTCGTCGGACAGCTCGGCCGTCGCCTCCACGCCCTTGATGCCCAATAGTTGGTTATCGCTCTCCAGATACCTCCATATTTTATCCTCGTCGGCGGCGCCCGCCGCGACAGATGCTAATAACAAAAACGTGATTATCGTCCTTCCAAACATACTTTTATCCTCCTACCGAATAGGACTATTTTATACTGTATTCGGTTTACGTTATTCTAACGTCACCCGACCGCCGCCGTCGGTTTACGGCGGGTAAGTTAGCAAAAAAGGGGAAGGTTGTCAACGGTTTCGAAGCGTTCGGCCCGCGTAAACCCGCCCTTTTATTAATTACTCGATTATCCATCCGGTTATAAATAAAACGGGCGGCGTAAAGCCGCCCTTAGCTACCGTCGAAGGGTTTTAACGAGATTCCTCCTCGGCGGACTCGCAACATACCGTCGCAGACGTGCAGCAACAACCGATCGGGAACATCTTAACGACATCCGCAGCCTTCTCGCCCGAGACAGTTATACGGTACTCGCCTTTCTCCTCGACGACGTTGACGTTGAGTATCTCCTTGGCCATTGAAATCACCTCCTCTATGAGACCTTCTTAGCCGTTTTCGTTTGAAACTCGGGAGCGGGTGTACGGTAATCATGTTTCCTCCTCTTGTTCAGCAGCATATACTATCGATAATACGCAATTTATAAATATTTAAATACGTCGATACTTACATGAAAAAAAACCTATTCATTCGTTTTCCCTTCAGATGGGTCAACCCCCACATCGTCCATAAAACAGCAGCACGTATCGGCGACGCATCCAGAGTTTAGCGAATAAATTACCGACCGGTTCTCCTTTCTCGTTTTAACCAAACCGGCCGATTTAAGTATCCCGAGATGATGAGAAATAGTCGGCTGCGCCAGGTCGAAGGCGTCCACTATCGCGCCCACCGATTTCGGCCCTTCGGCGAGTAGTTTCAATATGTCCAGCCTTACCGGGTCACCGATCGCCTTGAATATCGCGTACATATCCATATATTCAAACTCCTCAATATATATAACAGAACAGCCCGGGCGTGTCAAGTAAAAAATGAAGGGAGGCACCGTTTTTAAGATCCGGCGCCCCCAATCAATAAGTAGCCCTTTTTAAGGCAAGTAATCTAAAGAAGATATCAGAAATACAAGACAGCCCCGACGTATCCGGTCGTCACGTTCAACCGATCCCTTTCCGCGGCGTCCAAGCTGTAGCTTACGCCGAAGTCGACGGCCAGAGAGTTTACAACAAATACCTCCAGCCCCGTACGGCCAGTAACTCCAGGTTCGATTCGCTTCGTGAATTCCTCGGCCGTCGTGTTGTCCAGGTTCATCCTGATGTAAACGCCCGCGTCGCCGCCGACGTACGGACGCAATCCGAAGAAACCGACAGGGTAAAAACGCGATGATACGGCTACCTCGTACAGAGCCTGGTCCACGCGGTTATCGTATGGATAGTCGTATCGCGCGTCTCTATAAACGTAACCTTCGAACTTGCCTCCGAACGTAACCAACCCGCCCAGTTCGCGCCCGACGAAGACGTAGCCGCCCAGCCCTGCGAAGCCGTCTCCGTCCGACCCGGCGACAGGGCCCGACGCGAATCCGAACCCGGCGCCGACCACGAGCCCGCGTATGGACGGCGACCATGCCGCGTGGGCCGAAGAGAGGAACAACAAAAGGCAGAGCGTAAACCCGAATACGTGCACTTTCCTCATCACCCAACCTCCGTACGGTAACGCACGTCCTTTAGACGACAAGTGAATAAGAGGCGTTTAAGTAAACCGACGGCGCCGAACGGTCTTTCGAAGCCGCCCCGTTTGATTTATCCCGGATAGTATGTTATGGTGGCCCGTTTAACTGCGATATACGTGAGGGAGTCTTATATTTATGCAAAGTAATTGGCTTTTTTGGTCGATAATCATAGGTTATATAGTCTTCATATTCACGAAAGGTATACTAAAAGCTCGAAAAGTCGGAGATTCAGACGATTTCCTCGTAGCCGGTCGCAAGACCGGGTGGTTTTTTTTATTCTGCACACTGGGCGCCAGCGTCATCGGCGGCGGCGCGTCCATAGGCGCCGTCGCGAAAACGTACGAATGGGGCGTGTTGATGCTGGTCGTCTCCACCGGCTGGTACCTCGGTTTTATTTTCTCCGGCCTGTACGTTGCGCCCAAGTTCCGCACCCATAAGCTTTATACCGTAGCCGGATACGTGGGCCACAGGTACGGCGAAAAACCTCGTTTCGTAGCTTTTATCCTCTCGTTATTATTCTCCGTGTTTGTACTGGCGGCCCAGATGGCGGCTTTCGGGAGCGTCCTGTCCGCCGTTATGCCGGACCTGGCCGGGTCGATGACTTTACTCCGGGTGGCGATAATCGTCGGTGGTACGCTTGTAGTCATATACAGCACCGCCGGCGGTCTGTTGGCCGTAATCAACACCGACTTCTACCAGTTCATAATCTTGTTGACGGGTTTCGTAATTACGCTGGCGTTATGCGTCCCCGACCTGGTCTTCAATTGGAACCGGGTCGTGGACGTAGTCCCGGCGGATTTCTTACGAGTCGAGGGCGGTAAGGGTTGGCTGTTCTTAATTACGACGTTCATCGCCTTCATCCTTGGCGAAGAGTACTCGCCGGCGTATTCGACGCGTTATTGTGCAGGCAAGAACGTAAATGAAACGAAGTTCGGCATCGCCGGCGCGGGCGTTTTCCTGGCTTTAGTTTTCCCGGCGATTATCTTCTTCATAGCCGTCTACGCCCGCATTCATTTCCCGGATATTGCCCCGCGCGAGGCGTTGGCGCTCGTAGTTAAGCAGCTAAACCACCCCATCGTCGCCGGGATGATTATAGGAGCCACGTTGATGGCGGTTATGTCGTCGGCCGATTCCATCCTCAACTCGGCGACGGCGATATTCGTCAAAGACATGTTCGAGCACCTTTTCCGTTGGAAAGGTAAGGACGAAAAGCGCACTCTGCGCCTGGCGAGGATATGTTCCGTGGGTATCGGCTTGACCGCCATCGCCATAGCCGTGCTGTGGTCGGACATTATCGGTCTCCTGCTCCTCACCTATAACATCTGGGCGCCGGCCATCATTTTACCGATAACGTTCGGCGCTCTATCGAAGTACAGGTCGCGTTCTTTGACTCGAAATATGTTCATCACGATGATAGTCTCGACCGTCGCCGCGCTGGGCTATCGTCTGGCGTTAATGGCGTATTGCGACTGGGGCGTCCAAATCTTTAACGAACACGTTTACGGTTTTATGGAAACGTTCGACACTTCGGTCTTCGGCGTCGCCGTCTCGTGCGTCGTTTTCGCGGTATTGTATTTATTCTTTGATAAGGAACGCAAGCAAAAAAGTCGTAGGTCGGCGTAAAGGCGCTACGGATATTTAACGATAAACTGTTAAGAAAAAGGTGGTACTGATGGAACCAATGAAGCGTAGATACGATGAAGATAAAGACATTTGGGACTCCTGCGCCGAGATTTACGAAGAGAAGATAGTCCGCGGCCATCCCGACATCGCGATGATGGAGGACTTCGAGGAGAGTTTGCTCGATGCAATCCTGCGGTGCGTGGCGGAAAAAACGAGCCGTCCCATAAAGCTCTTCGACCTGGGGTGTGGCTCGGGCCGGCTGCACATCCGGTACGGTGCCAAGACGACCAGCATTAAGGAATTGCCCGATGACCATCCGGTATCGCAATTGAAAGAGCACAAACCCGAACTCGAATACGACCCGGTTCTCGAGCAACGGCTTGGTGAAATCGAAGGGGTCGACTTTTCGCAAAAGATGATAAACCTCGCCGAAGCCAAAGTCGACGAGTATTGCATAAACGACACTTCCAGCGTGGAGTTCACCCTGACCCGAGGCTCCGCGTTCGAGGTTGAACATAACGGTCGCGAGTATTTACCCGTCGCGGTTTGCCTCATCAACTCCATCGGCGTAATGCAGGACGAAGCCGGCGCGGCTCGACTATTCGAGGCGATGCGCAACGTGGTCGAAGACGCCGGCGGCGTGGCACTCATATCGTGTTACCGTAAGAGTTATTTACCTTATTACGGGCTTGGACAATACGAGAGCACGCTGACCGTCTCCGGCCAGCCGGTGTGGCTCGTCCCGGACACGTACGCCGGCGACAAATACGTGCTGGAGGCGCGTCGTTACAAGAGGGCTTACAGCGGCGACAATACGGTCGTAGCCGACGTATATAGCGAAGACGGCGATAAAATCGAGGAGGGCTTCATACTCTGCCGCGACCCAGAAGCCGTCGCGGAAACCGTCCGCGACGGTCGTATTCGAACGCACTCCGGCTACAACAGCCGGTGGTACAGTTTCAACCGCATGAACGAATGGATAGAAGGGTTTTGGGCAGGCGACAGATACCACATCGAATCCAAAGAGCTCGACGTCATCCGCGCCGAACCAGGCCAACTGGCCATAATGGACTGCGAGCGTAATTTAGGAAAACTTTTCGAACGCTGGGGCGCGACGCCTGCTTTTAACTAAAAGGGAGCCTATAAAATCGTTTCCGACGAAGAAATCGAAGATAAGGGCGACGCCGCGGAGATACCCGGGCCCGCGTCGCGGAAGATACTTGCCGAACTGCGGGAGAACGTCGGGCGGTCTAACTACACCGGCCTCTTCGGTATAACGCTGGTCGAAGGCCGGGGCAACGACCTTATCGACGCCGACGGCAACGAATACCTCGACTGCTTCAGCGCCGCGTCGACCAATATCCTGGGCTACAGCGCGGGCCTGGAGGAAGTTTACCGCGAGCAGGCCGCGAAAATACAACATACCGCGTTCGGTTACTCACCCAACGTACCAGCGTCGGAACTGGCCGCCAAACTCATAGAAATCTCGCCCGGTCCTTCCCCCAAAAAAGTAATGTTCGGCTTGACCGGGTCCGACGCGTGCGACTCGGCCATAGCCGCCTCGCGGAAGTACACCGGCAAAAGGGGAACCGTCTCCTTCAAATACAGCTACCACGGCTCCACCGGTCTTTCGCAGCCGGCGTCCGGTTTTGACCGCCACAGCGCCGGGATATACGACCCGCGTTCGACGGATTTCGTCAAGCTGGATTATCCAACGACCGAAGCGGGGAGTGGGCGCGTCCTGAACGAAATCGACGATTTGCTCGCCGGTGACTACGGCGCCGTCCTGATCGAGCCCATCCAGGGCGACGCAGGCGTACGTCTTCCGGCGCCAGGGTTCTTCAGCAAACTTAGGGAGACAGTAACCGAGTATGGTGGAGTACTTATAGTCGATGAAGTGCAGACCGGCATGGGTCGGACCGGACGTTGGTGGGCGGTCGAATACGAAGACGTCGAACCCGATATATTCGTGGCCGCCAAAGGATTGGCCGCAGGATATGCGCCCATATCGGTCGCGGTCGGCCGGCACGAGGTCTTAGATGCCCTGGAACCGGGCCAGCGGATATATTCTTTCGTGGGGCACCCTCCATCCGCGGCTACGGCGTTAAGTTCAATAGAGATAATCGAGGAAAATGGCCTTATAAAACGCGCCGCCGCGCTGGGCGAGGAAATGAACGACCGGTTCAATGAGATTAAATCGGCTTACGCCGACGTCGTGAGTTACGTCCGGGGCAGGGGACTTATAATGGGGCTGGAAGTGAAATGCGACGGGACGAGCGACGGCGCCGGCATATTGTTCGCCCGACGTGCCTTAGAGAAGGGCCTTTACGTCGGCTTCTTCGGCGTCAGGAACGACGTCGTACGCGTTCAGCCACCGCTCACGTTGAAAGACGACGAAGCCGATCGCGCGGTAAACGTCATCGGCGATGTCGCCGCCGAGATGGCAGGCGGCCGAATCCCGGCCGAGACGCGCAGGTACGCGGAGTTATATTCCATAGGGATGTAGGGGAATAACCGCTTTTACGTCGTTGTTTATAAACCCTTTTATCTAACCCCGACTAACGCTCTGTAACCCCAACCTCAAGATATCGATGCATGAATTCGCAAACCGCCGCAATGCACTTCAGGTTCAACGAGTAATACACGACTCGGCCGTCGCGCCTCGACGTAACGAGACCCACCGACTTCAACACCGCCAGATGATGCGAAATCGCAGGTTGGCTCACGTCGAAGTTATTTACCAGTTCGCTTACGGTCCGAGACTCCTCTCTAAGGAGTCTCAATATCTCGACCCGAACCGGGTCGCCCAACGCTTTAAATGTCTCGCAAAAGTCCATCTCCGTACGTTCCGCAGTTAATCTACCGTCTCGTCCAAAGGATGCTGTCGCCTGAACTCGTATAACCCTATAGCCGCCGCAACCGACGCGTTCAACGAAGGAACCTCCGGCGCCAGCGGTATCGCCACCACCGCGTCGCACGCATCCCGAACGCGTTTACTCACGCCCGTGGCCTCGCCGCCCGTTACGACTGCGCAGGGGACCGCGAACTCAAATACACCCATCGTAACCTCGCCGTCGGCGTCGAACGCGTATATCCAGAGCCCGGCGGACCGTAGCTTCGAAATCGCGGCGGTAATGTTGGGCACGGTTAGTATCGGTACGTATTCAATGGCACCGGCGGCGGCCTTCACTACCGCCGGCGTAATCCCGGCGGCCCGGCGTTCGGCCAATATAACGCCAGCGGCCCGCAAAGCGCCGCAAGTCCTCAAAATAGCGCCGACATTGCGGGGATCCTCGATATGGTCGAGTATAACGACGGGGCGGCCGTTCTCGGCGCCTTCTACCAAATCTTCCCAACGGGGCTTCGGGAGCCTGTCGGCGTACGCGGCCACCCCCTGGTGAGATACGCCCTGAGCCAGCTTGTCGATATCGCGGCTCGAGACCGCGTTCACGAGAACGTTAAAGGCTTCGGCGGTCGCCCGGATATCGTCGATAACGACTCCGCGGGCATCCCGGTCTATGAGCACGCTCCGAACGGCGCGGGTACCGGCTTCGAGCGCCGCCAGTACGCTGTGCCGCCCGACGACGACGTCGTACGGTGTACTCTTCTTCCGGCGTTCGGCCATCTATTAGGGAATCTCCGCGCCTCGGCCATGGTCCCAAAGCCAGTCGATGGCTCGCTGCCTTTTTGTCTTTTCCCGGCCGCCGAGTTCCAGGTACTCCAGGTAGTAATCGCCGGCCAGTTTCTCCTCGCCTCGATACCTGGCTACCTCGGCGAGACCATAGTACGGGTTGGGGTCGTCAGGCGTGCGGCCCTTGGCCGTTTCGAACTCGTCCCAGGCCTCGTCGTACAGACCGCGCCTTATATAGACGGACCCCAGGTTCGAGCGAGCTTCGCCGCTGTCGGGGTCGAGGGCGACCGCTTTTTCGGCGGCGTCCTCGGCCTCGTCCAGCATACCTTTACGAAGATACGCCAGCGACAGGTTGTTCCAGGCGGTTGCGAGGCTCGGGTCGGCGGACGTAGCCTTCTTCAAAGTCGCAATAGCGTCGTCGTATCGGCCTACGTTGATATACGCCAGCCCCAGCGTAGTCCGCGCTTCGGCCGTAGGCGTCGCGTGGACTATCTCCTCGTAGGCGGCTATCGAGCCCTCGGCGTCTCCCTGCTGCATCTTGATGTACGCGATCCACTCGTACGCGACGGTCAGCTTCGGGTCGTACTCGAGGCTTTTTTCGAAGTGAGGAATCGCCTTGTCCAGATTACCGGCGTTCGCCTCGGCGACGCCTTTCTCGAACTCGGCGGCCGCCTCGGGCGACGTCTCCATCTCGGCCGCCGACGCCACGACGGCCATTAACAATACGCCGAATAACAACCTTTCAAGCATAGTCCCCTCCGTTTCGCCCAAAAACCGTTAATTAATCAGCCCCATACCATCCAATCTTCGTCTTCTTTCTCGGGGACGCCCTCTCCGGTTAGCTCATACGACACGGCGTCCCAATCTATCTCGATGTCCGGATGTCGTCTTTCCACCTCGGCGATTACCTCATCGGTTATCTCCGGGTCGCGGCCGAGATAAAACAAGACCTTCTGCCGTACCCGCGACCGACCGCCCTCCCTAACGCGCTCGTTTACTACGAGATACGCGTACGGGCCTTTGTAACGGACGAACGCCATCAGAAGCTGACGCCGCCGATGTTGAACGTTACGGCCGGGTAAGCGCTGTCGAAGTCTCCCGCGTCGGGAACCACGTATTCGAACGCGACGCCCGCGCCGAAGTACTCGCTCGGGTAGTAGTTGACCCCCGCCAGCCCGGCAAAACCGACGTTATCATCCTTCCCGTCGTCCCACCACTTGCGGCTGTACACGACGCCCGCCCCGGCGTAAGGGTCGAGTTCTTTGTTGCGGACGAAGTGATACGCGGTGTACAGGGTAACCGGCACGTATTTTAACCTGACGTCGGTTTGGTTCCCGATGTCGGCGTTGTACCAGGAGTAACCGACGACGAGGGTCGAGTTCACCTGAGTCGCCCACCAGTAAGTTACGTATCCGTTTATCAGGGGCGCCCAGGTCGCGTTTTCCTCCGGCGGCCTGTACAGGGACACGCCCATACCGTACGAGAACCGGGCGGCGCCGGCGGTAGTCGCAACTACCAATACTATAACGACCAGATATTTAAGCATATAACCTCCGTGAACGGCCCTTCTTTTCCGACCGAACCCGACCCGCCAACAGTATTTACGGAAATCGGCCCGTTGTCAAGGGGTTTTCGGTTGACGGCGGGTAACCTGCGGTGTAGAATAGTGCAGAAGAGGAATAAACCCGTTGGCCAACAAACCGAACCCTAACGTGGGAACCTACAGCGTCGAAACGCTAATCGAGCGGTATCGCGCGGCCGCCGGCCGGGCGAAACGGATGGCGGGAGCCGGTAAAGTATTCAAGGCCGGCTACGTCTTCCTCGTCGCCGCGATAATCGCGTACGTGGTCGCGAGCCGCTTCGGCCGGTTCCCGATATGGCCGGCCTTCGCGGGCGTCCTGTTAATAGCCGGGTTCTGGTTCGCCCACCGGCTCTACCGGAAAGAGCACCGCCGGGCCGCCGCCGACGCGTCGACGGCAGAGACGTTGCTGAGGGCGTACGCGGACCGGCGCCCGACCGCCGAGCGCGATAAGATACTCCGGACCGCAGGCGTCCCCATCACTGAGGACGAGCTGGACCGGCTCCGCCCGTCGGACTTCGAGAGGTATCACTAACGAATTAGCCGTAAAAGTAGGGCCGGACCTTTAAGCCCGGCCACCAGAGAAGATAAACCCAAAAAACGGCGGGGTCTATCCCCGCCAAAGGTTTTGAGCTTTATGGCGGACATAAGGTCCGCCGACTTATTTTTATGCACTTACGGTCCAGCGTTAAAGAATATATAGAAAATCACCGTCGTACCCTTCCCCTCCTCACTGGTTATCTTCAGGACGTCCACGTTGTTCTTTATGTTGGGGAGACCCAATCCCGCGCCGAAGCCCATCTCCCGGACCTCCTCCGACGCGGTCGAGTAACCGGGGACCATCGCCTGCTCAATGTCGGGGATGCCCGGGCCTTCATCGGCGATGACTACCTTCACATTGTCGGGCGATACGAAAGCGATAATATTCCCGCCGTCGGCGTGGGCGACCACGTTTATCTCGGCCTCGTACGACGCGATCGCGACCCGCCGCACCGTCTGCGGCGAAATCGGTAGCTTCTTCAAGAGCTGCTTTATCTTGCTAGCGGCAGCGCCGGCACCGGTGAAGTCGCCGCCCTTAACTCTTTTTTCCACCGAAAGGCCCTTCGCGGCGGTCCCGTTGGACCCGTCGTCCTCGACCTCGATTCCGTCCTTTTTCCAGAAGTACTCGTTCAAAACCATGCCGCCCTAATCTTCCCGAGTCGAGAAATCTCCGGGGCGCAGGCCAATATCGTAAACCAGCCCGCAGGCCTCATACATAGTGTAGTCGGTACTCAAAAGCGGCAGTTCCATCTCCTCCGCGTACTCGATGACCTCTGTGGCCGGCTCCTTGTTCCTCACGAATACCACGCCGATGAGGTCTATCATTTCGGCGGCCCGAACCACTTGGATGTTGGCCAGCCCGGTAATGAGGAACGCCCCCGCATCGCAGCAGACCAGCATGTCACTGACCAGATCCGACGCAATTACGCAGCCGACCTCCCGGTCGATGTTGTGGTCGACCAGCGTTTCGGCTTTCAGCATCGCCGCAATGTCCTTAATCGTCGCGGCCACGGGCCTCCGTAGAATCGCCGTTACGTATATACCGATAGAAAAAGTGCCGAAAGTATAAGGGGGAAATAAGCGGTTGTCAAGCGGAACCGGCCCTCGGTTCGAGCGCCTTACGCTTCGGGAAAAACCAGACGAGGAGCAGCCCGGCGCCGAAACCGCCGACGTGGGCCCACCAGGCCACACCAGCCCCGTGTGCCCCGGCGAGCTCGAGTAAGCCGCTGCCGAGCTGCAGCAAGAACCAGAAACCGAGGTAGAACCAGACCGGCACTTCGGCGAGCCAAAAATAGAAAACCAACGGCACCAGCGTGAGAATCCGCGCCCGCGGGTACATAACTATGTACGCGCCCATCACGCCGGCGATAGCGCCGGACGCGCCTATAATCGGCGCGGTCCCCGATGGGTCCAGCACCACCTGCATGCCCGTCGCCGCGAACCCGACCATAAAATAGAAGAAAATATAACCGACGTGCCCTAGCCGGTCCTCGACGTTGTCGCCGAAAATCCAGAGGTAGAGCATATTGCCGAGGAGATGTAACCAGCCGCCGTGGAGGAACATGCACGTTACGAACGGCACCGCCGCGAAGACGAGTTGGACCGGCGCTGTCAGGTCTAAGGCCCAGATCCGGGCCGGGACGACGCCGAAGACCGGGAGGTACGCGGTCAGGGTATGCCCGGCGAGCAGCTCCAGAACGAAGACGAACGCGTTCGCTATTATCAACCCGTAGTTGACGAACGGGAAACGCTGGCGCCGGGTGCTGTCTTTGAGGGGAATCATAAATTACAAACGCTCTCGCGGATAGCGGCGATTTTCCAACCGCCGACGCCCCGCTTCTTGGGTAGCGGCGATTTCCAAATCGCCGACGTACGACGGAAACCTGGAGATTTCCGCTACCCGCATTCTTCGAGAGCGCGGATTGGTTATATTAGCATAAGAGCGCGCGGTTTCAAACCGCTTCGATTGCCCGGCGGATTTTACGATTGCGCCGGGGTGGCGGGTAACGTAATATATAAGAAACTGAAAACAGGAATTCCTATATGCCCGAAGAAGAAAAACGCTGCGAACGCCTGTACCAGGAATGGGATCCGGATAAAAACAATATCATAGAAAAACCCTGCCCTCACCCGTACTTCGGCCCGGGGAAAAACCTGGCCGAAGAAGAGATCGACTGCTGTATCTTCCACGCGCTTATGGAAACTAAGAATGAACACCTAGATAAGTTTTGGGCCGATTTCGAGGACCTATTCGCCCAGGCGGAGGAACGCATCGAAAGCGCCGAAACCGAAGAGGAGAAGAAAAACGTATGGCTCGAGTGCTACGGCTTCGTCTTCCCGGATACAGGCGAACGTTTCAAAGAACGTAAGTTCCCGTTCTTGGTAAATATGATGCACGCTCGATTTTCGGGCGACGCGAATTTCTTAAATGCTCGATTCTCGGACGAAGCGTTTTTCCAACGCGTTACTTTCGAAGGCAATACGTATTTCCAAGTTGTCCAGTTCTCGGGCGACGTAGATTTCTGCCTCGCTCAGTTCTCGAAAGACGCGTATTTCCAGGTTACTCAGTTCTCCGGCACCGCTGATTTCCAGTGCGCACGGTTCTTGGGAGACGCGGATTTCTTGAACGTTCAGTTCAAAGAAAAAGTTACTTTCCAGTCCGCATTCGTTACCGGTAAGGTTCAATTTGACGAAACCGAGTTCTTAAAAGAAGCCGACTTCCGGTCAATTAGTACCGACAAACGGGGATTGGGAGGCCGCGAACTCGGGCCGGGGAAATTGCATTTCGACGACGTATACTTCCACGTACCAGAGAGAGTACCGGTCAGCGGGAAAGCAACCGTTAACAAGGAATTACTTAAAACGGACCTAAGCCGCTGGTCGTTCCGCGGTACGAATATAGAGGGGGTCCGCTTCGTCGAACCGTGTTGGCCCGACGAGAAAGAGCGCAAGGGTCGCAAAAGAACGCTGGACGAAGAAAGGGCCGAGAAGGGCAAGATAAGCTGGGCCGAGGCCGGCGAGGTCTATCGCAAGCTCCGAAAGAACTTCGAGGACAACCTGGCGTACGAAGCGGCCAGCGACTTCCACGTCGGCCAAATGGAATGCCGCCTTAAAGACGCAAACCGTAAACTCTGGGATCGCGGTTTAACGCTTGCCTACAAGCTAGTATCCGGCTACGGCGAAAACATCGGGCGCCCGTTCCTGTGGCTTATAGGGTTTTTCACCTTCTTTACCGGTTTGTTTTTGATAACCGGCTTCCCCGCCGCCGACGGCTCGGGTGTAGACTGGGCGTGGGGTTTCAAAGGTTTTCTCTCGCACGAATGGTGGGGCCAGCTCTGGCAGGGCATATCGTTCACCCTTCGGTCGTCGGTAAGCTTTGCGGTCCCCCGCTACACCGAGGGCGTAGACGCGAAGGTCGGTGCAACGCTCCCCGCGCTGATGTTCTTCTGGAAAGTCTTCGCCGTTACTATCGTCACGTTTTTCGTTCTCGCTCTCAGACGCAGGTTCAGGCGGTAATCCGCTCCCTTGACTTCCACCCCCGCCTATGCTACCTTCCCGCCAATTTCGGACTATAAAAAATACGTAAACCGCGAAAATACACAAGGAAAGCGACAGTTATGACCATCGAACCGCACGGCGGCGTACTCGTAAACCGCATAGTCCCTGACGACGAACGCGACAAAACCCTCGAGTGGGCGGCCGGCCTGAAGAAGGTAACCGTCGGCGAACGGGTCGTCTCCGACATAGAAATGCTCTCCAACGGGGGACTCAGCCCCCTGACCGGCTTCATGGGCGAGGCCGACTACCGGTCCGTAGTGAACGATATGCATCTCGCGAACGGCCTGCCCTGGACCATCCCCATCACCGTCTCCGCATCGAAAGAGGAAGCCGACGGTATCGCAGACGGCGAGGACGTGATTCTCGTCAACGAAACCGGCGACGTCCTGGCCTTATTGGACGTCGAGGAGAAGTACGATTACGATAAGGCCGAACGCTGCCGCAAGGTTTTTTTAACCGAAGACGAGGCGCACCCGGGCGTAAGCGCCACCATGGCGATGGGCGAAATCCTCATCGGCGGCTCGATAACCCTCCCGGGACCGGTTCCCCACCGGCGCTTCACCGAGTACAGACTTTCACCGGCCCAGACGCGGGCGCTCTTCGACGAGAAGGGATGGAAAACGGTCGTTGGGTTCCAGACGCGCAATCCCATCCACCGCGCCCACGAGTATCTGCAAAAATGCGCGATGGAGGTCGTCGACGGGCTCTTAATACACCCCATCGTGGGCGAGACCAAAGCCGGAGACATAAGCGCCGAGACCCGGATGCGCTGCTACGAGGAGCTGATGGAGGGCTATTACCCAACCGACCGCGTGGCGCTGGTCGTAAACCCTGCGGCGATGCGTTACGCCGGGCCCCGGGAAGCCATCTTCCACGCGATAATCCGCAAGAACTACGGCTGTACCCACTTCATCGTCGGGCGGGATCACGCCGGTGTCGGTAACTACTACGGGACGTACGACGCGCAATACATCTTCGATGAGTTCGAACGGGACGCGTTGAGCATAACGCCGCTCTTCTTCGAGCACGCTTTTTTCTGTAAGAAATGCGGTAATATGGCGTCGAGTAAGACCTGTCCCCACGGTAAAGACGACCACATCTTCCTAAGCGGTACTAAAGTCCGGGAGATGCTGGCGGCCGGCGAACTCCCGCCTCCCGAATTCACGCGGCCGGAGATAGCCGAACTCTTGATGGAAGAATATAAAAAGGGGACGGCGTAGGGGGTTGACCGGGGCAACGGCGACGGGTATAATGAACCCGTCGTAAGGAGGGAGACATGGCGACGGATAACAACGCGCTGGCAGAAGTCTTCTGGCTCGCGTTCAAGAGCCTGGACGAGGAGACGAAAGACGAAATCGTACGGAAGATGCTCGCCGACGAGGATTTGCGGGAGGAGTTGTACGACGCGGCCCTCGTCGAGGAACGAGCGGGCGAACCGACGAGGGACTTTAATCCAAATTAAAAAGATATAGGTATTCTTTAAAAGCTATCCACTAGCTATTTCAAAACGAAGTCCCAACGATGGGTAACAACGAACCAATTATAACTGATGTTATATTCTTAGGCGCCGGCGCTTCTATACCAGACGGTGCCCCGTGTCAAAGCCAACTGTTTTCGGAATATTTCAAATCGGCTAACGAAGAAGACGATAACGATCTTATTGAAAGGCTTGGCGCTTTCTTCGAGGCTTTCTTCGGTATTGACGTACATAACATGAAAAACGTTAATACGGTCTTCCCTACTTTCGAAGAAGCTTTGGGTATCGTTGAACTAGCTTTACAAAGGGAAGAGTGTTTTAAAGGTTATAGCCTTGTATCAACCCAAACGATACAACCAAACTCAAACGGGTCAATCTACGAACTACGCCAAGCGAGAAATGACTTAATAATGTTAATAATAAATATATTAGAAAAATCATTGCGAGATAAAAACGTTCATCATAAAATACTGATTGATAGGCTAATAGCGGAAAAACGCCTTTTACGAACTGGGTTCATTAGTTTGAACTACGATATATTGGTGGATAATGCTTTATGCGAACACTACGATGATTACCACGTAGAATACGCCACCGAATTCGTTAATTTCAAACGAGTTAACGATTTTAAAAGGGCAGACCCTGAAAAGGCCGTAAATCTACTTAAGTTACACGGCTCGTTAAATTGGCTTTATTGCCCTGTTTGTAAGTCGCTGGAATGGTTCAATGAAAAAATCACTGTCGCCGGGTATCCTAAAGAATGGACTGATTGCGGTATTTGTACTAGTTATATGGTACCGATTATCATACCACCCACGTTTTTTAAAGTCATGTCGAACTTACATTTACGGAAAATATGGGAAACAGCCGAAAGCGTTCTAGTAAACGCGCGTAGGATAATCTTTTGCGGGTACTCTTTCCCTGACGCCGATATCCACGTTAAATACCTGCTAAAAAGGGTAGAAGTGAATACGGGCAACACGCCCGATATTTATATCGTAAATACCCCTTTAAATCAAAAAGGAAAGTCGGAAAACGAAATCGAAGGGGAAGAGGTAAGGTATCAAAGGTTTTTCAGAGATTCAGCTAAAGTACATTATACAGATTCATCGTTCGAAAACTTTTGCGAAAACGGTATTTAGGGATTTAGGTATCCCTTCCTGCTTACCTAATCCCCACCAAAACCCAAAAAACCCCTGAGGTTATATATGCCAACCGACAAAAAACTAATCATCATAGGCCTCGACTGCGCTCCGCCGGAGTTCGTGTTCGATAAATTCAAGGACGACATGCCCAACGTGGCGCGTTTAATTGACACCGGCGTCTACGGCCCTCTGGAGAGCTCCATCCCCGCGATAACCGTCCCGGCCTGGATGTCCATGATGACGTCCAAGGACCCGGGCCAGCTAGGGTTCTACGGCTTCCGCAACCGGAAGAACTACACATACGACGAGATGTTCTACGCCACGTCCAACGTCATCCGGGACAAGACCGCGTGGGAGTACCTGGGCGACGCCGGGCTGAAGTCCATCGTCGTGGGCGTCCCGCCGTCGTTCCCGGTCCGGCCGGTCGAGGGGGCGATGCTCGGCTGCTTCCTGACGCCGGATTCGGACAGCGACTACGCGTACCCCAAGGAGCTAAAGGCAGAAATCGAAAAAAACGTGGGGACATACATAGTAGACGTCAAAGATTTCCGAACCGACGACAAAGACTATCTCCGCGACCAGATATGGAGACTCACGGAGAATCGATTCGAGACCGTAGAGTACCTGGCGAAGAACAAAGACTGGGACTTTCTGATGTTCGTCGAGATGGGCCCTGACCGGCTTCACCACGGCTTCTGGAAGTACTTTGACGAATCCCAAGTGAATTATGAGCCTAACTCGGAATATGCCGACGTAATCCCCAACTATTATAAATACGTCGACGTTCTCATCGGCGAATTACTCGACGAAGTGGGCGCAGGCGCGACGGTCATAGTCGTCTCGGACCACGGCGCTAAACCGATGGCAGGCGGCTTTTGCTTCAACGATTGGCTCGTCCAGAACGGTTATCTCGCGCTGAACACCGAAGTCCCGTCGTCGCCGGGGAAGCTTACCAACGACATGATAGACTGGGGTAAGACGAAAGTCTGGGGTTCCGGCGGCTACTACGGACGCCTGTTTATCAACGTCGTCGGGCGGGAGCCGAACGGCGTCATCGCGAAAGAGGACTACGAGGAGTTCAGGGGCGAGTTAATCGCCGAGCTGGAGGCGACCACCGACGAACACGGGGATAATATCGGCACGAAAGCCTTCCGGCCCGAGGAGATATACAAGGCGACCAATAATATCCCGCCGGACCTGCTCGTCTACTTCGGCGACCTGGACTGGCGCTCGATTGGCTCCATCGGCAACCCGACGCTCTGGACCCACGAGAACGACACCGGCCCCGACGACGCCAACCACGCCCAGTTCGGAATCTATATCGCCAGCGACGGAACCGGCAAGGGCGAGCAGAGAGAAGGTCTCCACCTTATGGACGTGGCACCTACGGTTCTGGCCCATTTCGGGTTAAAGCCGCAGGGCGATATGTTGGGGAAAGTTATCGGATAAACCGCGTATTATACCGAACGCAGTTTGTATGCGGAGTTACAATCCCCCCTTAAAAGAACTCCCATGAAGAAAATAACCCTCGCTTTAGTCTCATTGACGTTTGTCTTCGCCCTGACCGCCTGCGACGACGGCGGCGAAAATACCGACTACCGGGCGGCGATGGTCTCGTTCGTCAAGGCCATCGCCGAGAGGGGCCGGACGACGGCCGGCGCGGACTTCGGCATCTTCCCGCAAAACGGCCAGGCCCTCACCGCCGGGGCCGATTACCTCGCGGTGATGACCGGGTCCGGTAACGAGGAGGTCTTCTACGGTTACGACGGCGACGATGTTATGACGCCGCCGGAAGTAACGGCGGAGCTGACCGGTTATATGGATCCGCAGGTAACGGCGGGTAAACTCGTAATGGTCTGCGATTACTGCACCACCCCGGCGAAGGTCGACGACTCGTACGATAAGTGCGCGGCCCACGGTTACATCGGTTACGTAGCGGTCCGCGACCTCGACGAGATAGTGGATAACGGCCACGTCCCGACGGCGGCCGACAGCCACGACTGCCAAACGTGGTCCGACGTCGAGCATTACTTATATATAATCGATACGAGTAAATTCGCTTCGGCCGAAGCCTTCGTAAACGCCGTAGACGGGACTTATTACGACCTCGTGATAATAGACGCTTTTTACGAAGATTCCCAGTTGACGACCGAGCAGATAAACCGACTGAAGACGAAGCCCGACGGGAAAAGGCGCCGCGTACTCGCGTACATGTCCATCGGCGAAGCCGAGGACTACCGCTGGTACTGGCAATCGGGTTGGGGGTCCGGGAACCCGCCGTTCATCGACGCCGAGAACCCGGATTGGCCGGGCAACTACGCGGTCCGTTACTGGGACGCGGCCTGGCAGGCGATAATATTCGAATACCTCGATAAGATAAACTCGGCCGGTTTTGACGGCGTTTACTTGGACAAAATTGACGAGTACGAATACTTCGAGGACGGCGGGTACTAAAGATATCCCGGTCTCTTCTATTATATCGAATTATCTGAATCGAATACCCCGTGTCGTAAGGCACGGGGTGTTTTACCGTAAGCGATTATACCGGAACGGCAAGTACCGCGAAGGTCTCCATCTTATGGACGTGGTGCCCACGGTCGTGGCCCGCTTCGCGCTGGAGCCGCCGGGCGATATGTTGGGGAAGGTTATAAATTCGTTTTAAAAACGATAAACTGGATTTCGTAGAAACCTGTTTCGTGCAACTTAGTATTTTCGGTTATATAAGTTGACGATTAATCAGTAATAATGGCTTCTGGTTCACCGGTCCTAATAATACGAACCGGTTTCTGCAATGATACCGATAGATAAATATCTATACTGGTGTAAAAACGTTTCGCGATCTTAATAGCCCCGTACTTAGAAAAAGTATTCTGATAAGATCCCCATTCGAATAAAGGTTTTAAAACCTCGATAGAATAATATATTTGCCACGACCACGGTATAATACTAGCGTGGATAAACCTATTTGACCACCTATATACCTTACGCAATACCGTTAAATCGATAGGGAAAACTATTTCTGGCGGTCCTTTTCGTATTAGATAACCGAATTCCCGCATACCTAAATATACCTCGGAACCAGTATTAGCATCTACACAAGATTTTATACCAAACGCGTTCCTTAACCTTAACTCTATAGCTTGGCGGATAAAAAAAACCGGTACGTACCGGTTCTTTATATTAGCCGAAACACTATCGATAGTATCATACGAGAAGAATAGCAGTTCGGCGCAATCGTATGAACTCCCCGCGTTAAAAACGGTAGGTTGGTAATATAGTGCTTCTAATCGGGATTCACTTGCATATAAAAAATCCCCGCTTACGAGAAATAAAGAATCGTACAAAACTCCGATTAGACAATCTCTTTTAATCAGTATCTTATCGATACCGGTTTTCCTCCGTATATCAGTCGGGTCTTTTAAGTAATCAATAATCCGTTCTATAGTATTTATACATGAGTACAAATGATACTTAATATAAACTCTTATATCGCCATTTACCTCTAATGGGTTAAATATTTCATTCGCTAAATGCTCTAAGTTATAATATTTTAAAATACCGAACTCTTTAACATACGCCTCTCTTAATATCCTACTAAATGAAGATAGCTCGTCAACATTTAGGGTATCGAATAGGTAATCTTCCGTTGATGATTCAAAGAAACTTAAAATATCCACTAGCGCGCTATACTCGCTACTTTCTCTTTCCAATAGCCTTATTCGCTTTATTGGAGTTCCGCCCATATCACTACCCTCCTGTCTACCGCCCCTCGAACTCCACCAACTCGAACTCGACAAACTCGCCGGTCCGCGCGTCGAAGTAGAAGTTATAACTGTCGGTATACGTTTGTATACCGATCAGCCAGCGGTCGCCGTCGAGAACGAAGTCGAACCCGCCGTAGTCTTCGGCGACCGTAGCGAGGTCCAACGGCATCTCCCGCTTGGCCGCCGCTATCATCTCGTCCAGGTTTGCCGATTTACACATCTCCGCCGTCGGTATTGGGACAAACCCTATGAACCTTTCCATATCCTCGTAGTGCCACCAGGCCGGCCCAGGCGCGACGCCGGCGTCGTCCCGGGGTACGCCGCCGTGCCATTCCCAGTCGGCGTCCCACTCCTCCGTGCGGAAACCGTCGCCCGGGTCGGACGCTCTGAAGGAACACCACAGCTTTTTATCGGAATGTAGCGAGGTATAAAAAGCGGTCCATTCGTAGCACTTCCCGTCGAGGGCTCCGTAGCTTCCGCAAAGGAGGTCCAACTCGTTATAAAAGCGTTGCCATTCTTCGGCTGCGGCGTCGGCCATCTCCAGGAACTCGGCCGAATCAATCGGGCGGTTTGCGCCGCGCCGGACGCCGGATGGGTCGGCCATATCGGCGACGTCCTTGATGTAGACGTTCCCCTCGTACTCGGCCCGGAGCCAACCCTCGGTCCCATCGTCCAGGCGCACCAGGACCCAATCATCCTCCTCGGTAAGTACGTCGAACTCGACGCCCCAATAGAGTACTTCGTGCCCTTCTATACGGGGCGCGTCGGCCGACGGTTCCGCCCGGAAGTTCATCTCCAGTACGCAGACGTGGGCCCGGCGGTATTCGTACGCCGGTTTCGAGGTTTCGCCGCCGGATTCGATTTCGCCGCCAACCTTCTCGGCCTCGTCCTCACCGCCGCCGCAGGAGTAAACCGTTATTAATATAATCCCTATTACGCTTATACGTATCGTAGTATTAATCAGCCGTTTCATCGCGTCCTCCTCTAACCGTCTATCCCATTCTACAAGAAACCCCCGTTCGATACAAATGGAAACGTCCGACCGCCTTTCTCCCCTTAATTTCGGTTGACACCCCCGCGTGCCGATGGTAAATTCCCGCTGTTAATTTCCGGGCGACGCCCGATATAACTATATGCGATTATCTATAAAAGCGGCGGTTCTACTAATCGTAATCCTTTCGGCCGGGGGAGCTTTCGCCGACGAAGTAAAGGACACCTTCGACCGTGCCGAGAAGTACTACGACGAAGGCGACTACGTCCAGGCCGAAGGGCTCTTCGTCCGCGTAATCGAGATGGACCCAGGCAGCCGCTACGCCGAAGTGTCGGCCCTCCGCGTGGGGATGTGCCGCTTCGCCACCGGCGAGTACGCCGGTGCGGCGGCGGCCCTGAACAAGTTCGAAGAAGGTTTTCCGGACAGCGCAAGCGCCGACGGAGCCGTCTTCCTGGCCGCCAAAGCTTACTTCCACACGGGCGACTACGCGGCCGCCGTCGAAAGGCTCCTACGCGTTCTCTCGTACGGCGAAGACGGCCGATACTACAAGCGCGCGCGAAAGGGTATCGGCAACCTCTACGACGAAAACGTCTCGCCGGGGCAAATGCGGGAAGTGTTGTCCGACTACAGCCGGAGCCCGGAAGCCGCCGACCTCCTCTACAGCCTGGGGGAACACGAATATAAGCGGGAAGACTACGAACGCTGCGTCGTCCTGCTGGACGAAATAGTAACCAGCTACAAAGATACCAAGTTCTATAAGAAAGCCCTCGAACTCCTAGAGAAGGTAAGGGAAAAGCTCGGACGCCGGATGGACGCCGTAGGCGTAATCGTCCCGATGAGCGGCGAGTACGGCGCATACGGCCCGCATATTAAAGCCGGCATCGAAATGGCGTTGGCCGATTTCGAAAAACTCCACCCGGACAAGTCTTACGAACTCTTCGTACGGGACTCGGCGTCGGACCCGGATACGGCCCGAAGCGTGGCCCGCGACCTGGTCTACGCCGAACGGTGCGCCGCGATAATCGGTCCCTGCCTTTCAGTCCTCGTCGACTCGGTACTGGAAGTCACGAACCCGGCGATGGTACCTACCGTCTCGCCCACCGCCAGCGACAGCGAGATTACCGCCAAAGGCGACTACGTATATCAAACCGGCCTGACCTACCAGATCGAGGCGGCGGCATTGGCCGAGTTCGCGTACGACGCGCTCAACTTCCGCAGGTTCGCTACCCTCTACCCCGACGACGAGTACGGCGCCGAACACGCCGAAGCGTTCCGCGAAGCGGTCGAGAAATTGGGCGGAAGTTACGAGGGCGAAGTCGCCTATCCCTTGAAGGGCGAGAAGGAGATAAATTATTCGTCTTATACGCGCCAGGTCAAGTGGCTGAAGCCCCAGGGGCTGTACATACCGGGCCACTACACGGAAATCGTACGGCTTCTGCCGCAACTCACATTCTCGGACGTGGCCGCCGTGTACCTCGGCGGCTCAGGTTGGAACGAGAACAGGGTCGTACGGATGGGCGGCAAGTACATCGAAGGGGCGTACTTCGCCGCCGCCTTCTACCCGGAAAGTACCGACCCCCGGATAAGCTCCTTTGTCGCGGCGTACAGACGAACCTACGGGGAATCTCCCAAGGCCTACGCGGCCCAGGCGTACGACGCCGCAGCCATACTCTTCGACGTACTGGCGAACGAGCCGGCAGACACCGACGAACTGGTCGAAAGGCTCGACGGAATCGAAAACTACCCTGGCGTAACCGGCCGCATCACCTTCAAGAATTCCGACGGGCTGCCGGAAAAAGAAATAACAATCCTGACCGTGAACGAAGGCGAAGTCATCGAAGCCGAATGAACCCGGTAAAAGGCATTTCACGATTAATCACGGTACCCGCGGCCCTGCCGGCGGGTTTAATCATCGTTGCCCTGATTTCGGGATGCGGGCCGGAACGCCACGGCGCCGACTTCACCTACGTCGCGCGGGAGGGCGACACGATACGCAAGGTTTCCGCGCGATACTTCGGTAAGACCGACCTGGCAGAGCGCATAGCCGAGCACAACGAGCTGACCGCCGACGGGCCGTTACCCGCAGGAACTCGAGTACTCATCCCCTACCGGGCGGTAAAGGACGCGAAAGCAGACACGGAGTTAATGCGGACGTTGAACGAAGCCCGGACGCTGGCAGCCCGCGGCGACTACGTCGCCGCGAACGCCGCCCTGGAAGAAATAACCGAGAGACTGCCCCACGACCCAGCGGCGATATACGACCTGGGATTGATCTCCATCCTGGCAGGCGATCCGGCGACGGCCGTCGTCCACCTCGAGCGGGCCACGGCACTCGCGCCCGGCGACACGGAAATACTGCAGGCGTTGGCGACGGCCCGCGCGAACACCGGCGACCGCGACGGCGCCGTCGTCGCGCTTGAAGAAGCGCTGGCGGCCGACCCGGAATGCGACCGCGCCCTATATTCCCTAGGTGTACTCTACGCCGAAACCGACGACTACGAAAACGCCCGGCATTACCTCTTCGAGTACCTGCTTCGCGACAACACGAGCGCGGCGGCGGAACGCGCCCGGCGACTTCTCAAGGAAATCACCGGCGAAGAACTCTTCGGCCCCGAAGACGCGGCGCCGACCAAAACAGACGAAGGCGAATAATTTTTGCCAGAACCGCTCCTAAGAATCGAAGGCGTACTGTTCTCCTTCGGCCGGACGCCGGTTCTAAAAGGCTTAAACCTCGAAATACGCGCGGGCGAAAACTGTTTGCTCTGGGGGCTCAACGGCTCCGGTAAGACGACTCTGGGGAAGATAATCGCCGGGCTGTTACGCCCGGACGCCGGACGGGTTAATATAAACGCGCGCGAGAAAAATGCGCCCGCCGGAATGGTACTGGCCGAACCGGACCGGATGCTGCTGGGCGATACGGTTTACGAAGACGCCCGCGTCGGACCTGAAAACCTGGGCTTCGACCGGGACGAAATCGAGGAACGAACGCGCCGAGCGTTAAACGACGTAGATCTGTGGGAGTTTCGGGACCGGCCGACGGCCGAGCTCTCTACCGGCGAACGGAAGCGACTCGCCGTCGCCGGGGTTCTCGCGATGGGCGCCGAGCTATTGATACTCGACGAACCCTTCGCCTTCATGGACGACGCGCAAGCCGAACGGTTGTTCGCCGCGCTAAATCGGATAAAAACATCCGGGCGTTCGGCTTTGGTACTTTCCGGGCATCTGCGCTGGGCCGACCGTTATGACAGGTTGTTCGTCTTACACGACGGCGTCGTCGAAGGCGGACGAACCGATACTTTAGTAAGATATATCGGCTATTTAACCGTCACCCAATCGCACACTTCGGAAACAGCGAAAGGCAGTTAGCATCCCCGAATTCACAGCCGATATCAACGGCCACAAGTGCCGGGTCGTCGTCGAAAGGGGGCTGGCCGCTCGGGCCGGTTCCTTGCTCGCGGAGGTTATACCCGACGCGTCGGCCGTCGCCGTAATAACGACCGAAACCGTCCGCCAGGAACACCAACGTTTGTTCGTGTCGGCGTTCAAATCGGCAGGTTACGCTGTAGCCGAGTTGTCCGTCCATGGCGGCGACCGGCCAAAAGATTTGGGCGAAGCCAGAGGTTTATACGAACGCATCGAGAACGCGGGTCTAACGCGGCCTCTGGCCGTTGCCTCGTGGGGCGGCGCGTCGCTGTGCCACCTGGCGGGTTTCGTCGCCGCGACGTACGAATACGGGCTGCCGTGGGTCGCGTTCCCGACAAGCCTCTCCGGTATGCTCGACCCGGGACTTTATGCTTGCGTCGGCGTCGAATTCAACGGCGAGCGGGGAATCGTTGGCGCAAACTGGCCGCCCGCCCTCATAGCGGCAGACCCGGGCGTGTTGGCCGGGTTACCCCCCCGGTATCTGGGCGAGGGCTTGGCCCGGGCCGTCGGTACGGCGGTCGTCGCCAGCGCCGAGATGTTCGAGGCCATCGAGCGCGACGTACTAGGCGTCGTCCGCGGAGGCGAAGCCCTCGACGAGATAGTGTTCCGGTACCTTGAGCTCCACGCCGGAGGACCCGGGACGAAACCGCCCGGGTCGTGTCTCGCGCCGGTCTTCGGTTCGATAAAACGTTACGGTTTCACGCCGGGCGAAGCGGCGGCGACAGGGTTAGTCTACGAGGGTTTAATCGCCGAGGTATCGGGTAAGGCGAGCACCGACTTCACGGTCAGAGTCGCCGAACTGCTGAAACTATTCGGGCTGCCCGTATACCTCCCTTCGCTGAAACCGGAAGAGATGACCTCGGCTTTCGAAACCGTTCACCCGACGCCCGACGGCCGCGTCACGATGAACGTACCGTACGACTTCGGCGACATACGGCCCGAACGGGTGCCGGCGAAATCGCTGCTTCAGATACTGCCGCAAGTACATAAACTAGCGAGGAGCCGCTGAACCGGGATTGAAGGTGCACTATGAGTAAACGTTGGCCCGACGAACTGGTGATAGATACCGACCTCGTGCGGCCGGTACTCGAGCGGTTCGTACGGAACCGCGTGGAGGACGCCGGGCTGTCCGGCGTAGTAGTCGGCGTCTCCGGCGGTGTGGACAGCGCGGTCGCGACCTACCTGGCCGTTTCGGCCTTGGGTCCGGAAAACGTAACCGGTTTGTTATTGCCATTCCGGACGTCGGACCCCAACAGCAAGGAAGACGCGCTCCTGGTTATTGACGACCTGGGGATTCGCCGCGAAGAGTTCCCGATTACGCCGTTCGTCGAGGCATACGAAACGACCGCCGGCGAACTCGACGACGTACGGCTCGGGAACGTCTGCGCCCGGACCCGCATGATAATCCTGTTTGACCGGTCGAAGGAGCACGACGCGCTGGTCATGGGGACCGGCAACAAGACCGAGGCCTTGCTAGGTTACGCCACCGTCTTCGGCGACATGGCCTGTTCGATAAACGCTCTCGGCGACCTTTACAAGGGACACGTGTATCAACTGGCCGAAGCCGTCGGTGTCCCCGGCAAGATAATCGAGAAGACGCCCACGGCGGACCTGTGGCCCGGGCAGACCGACGAGGGCGAGATGGGCATCACCTATCTCGAAGCCGACCGGTACTTCTATTATTTGGTGGAAAAAGGAAAAAAGCCTACCGACTTGGCCGCCATGGGCTTCGACCCGGCTTTCCAGCGGAAGGTCCTCGAGCGCGTCAACCGGAACCTGTTTAAACGGGAGCTTCCGATAATCGCGAAGATATCGGGGAAGACGATAAAGCGGCCGGTAGAGATACCGGACGGGTTTTAATATTATAAAAATTACCTATAACGTATCTATTACCTTCTCACCGGTCGGTAAAAAACCCGGCCGTTTCCCACGTATTGAAACCCTACCCCCGTTTTACCTTGACCCGCGCCGCCGTATCGTCTATATTATTAGCGGAAGTATTCGACGGACCCCTACGAGGTACATTGATGCCCAAGGAAGTCTCCCTCTCGACGCGCGCGCAAACAATGCCGGCGTCGCCCATCCGAAAGCTCATCCCCCTGGCAGACCAAGCGAAGAAACACGGTACCACAGTTTACCACCTCAATATCGGACAGCCCGACATCCCGACGCCTCCGGCGTTTCTGGAGGCGGTCCACAACTTTGAACCGACCGTAGTCGCCTATGGCCGTAGCGAGGGCGAACACGAGCTAATCCGCGCGTTTATAAACTACTACGCCCGCTTCGGAATCGAACTCGAGTTCGGAGAACTCCACGTCACGACGGCCGGCTCCGAGGCCATACTCTTCGCTCTGCTCGTAACCTGCGACCCGGGCGACGAAGCTATCGTCTTCGAACCGTTCTACACCAACTACAATGGCTTCGCGCGGACCGCCTCCGTCAACCTGGTCCCGCTGGCGACCGACCCGGCCACCGGGTATCACCTGCCCCCCCGCGAGGAAATAGAAGCGGCGGTGACCGACAAGACCCGCGTCATCGTTATCTGCAACCCGAACAACCCGACGGGCGCGGTACTCCGTCGAGACGAAGTGGAGACGGTCGCCGACTTGTCGAAGGAACGCGGGCTCTTCGTCATCTCGGACGAGGTCTATCGAGAGTTCACCTACGACGGGACCGTACATACATCGATAATGGACGTCGGCGGAATGGAAGACCGGGCGATAATAACCGACAGCATATCGAAGCGATACAGCGCCTGCGGCGCGCGTATCGGCTGTATCGCGTCTAAGAACCGGAACCTCATGCAGGCGGCGCTACGCTTCGGCCAAGCCCGGCTCAGCCCGCCTGTAATCGAGCAGGCGGCGACCCTGGCGGCCGTGAGCCAAGCGCCCGATGAGTACGTGACGCCTACCATCGAGGAGTATCGCCGCCGCCGAGACGTCGTCTTCGACGCGGTGAGCGAGATGCCGGGCGTCTTCGTCGTGAAGCCCGAGGGCGCGTTCTACATGGTCCCCGAGTTCCCGGTGGACGACGCCGAGAAGTTCGTGTCGTGGATGCTTACCGACTTCGAGTACGAGGGAGCCACCGTGATGCTCGCGCCGGCCGACGGTTTCTACGCGACGCCTGGCGCCGGGAAGAAACAGGCGCGTATAGCGTACGTCCTGGACGTGGAGCATCTGGCCCACGCGATGGTGGCGCTGGCGGCCGGCCTGGAAGCTTACCCGGGCCGGGAGACTTAACCGAACCTTAACGGAGGTGAGGGCTTAGTTGGCCGAAGAAACTCACTCGGGCGAGGAGGTAATAGACTCTCTCGAGATGGTAAAAATCGCGGTAAAGGAATCGGAGGAACTGAAGGCGGAGGACGTTCTGGTATTGGACGTGCATGACGTTACGTCCGTAGCCGATTACTTCGTGATACTTACGGCCGAGACAAAACGGCAGCTACGAGCGATCGCGAACCGGGTCGTGAAGTCGGTCCGTAAGGCCAAAGGTCGGGTCCATCACGTCGAGGGTTACGAACAGGGCCACTGGATACTGATAGATTTGAACAATGTAATAGTCCACGTGTTCGACCGACCTACCAGAGAGTATTACGAACTTGAGCGGCTCTGGAGCGACGCGCCGGTGGTTCAACTACAAGCCGTATAAGGCCTGATAACACTCCGCCCTACATAAATGGAAGAACTGCTTAAAGCGAGAATCAGCGACGCCCTCGCTGACGCCGCCGGGGTAAAAATCGACCCGGCGGCGGTCGAGTTATCGGTCCCGGCGGACCCGACCCACGGCGACCTGGCGGCCAATGCCGCGATGGTATACGCCAAGGATGCCGGTCGGAACCCGCGTGAGCTGGCCGAAGCTATAATTGAAAATTTGGAAGTACCCGAAGGCGTCGAGAGCGTGGAGGTGGCCGGGCCAGGATTTATTAACTTCAAACTTTCGGACTTATTCTTCGGCGGCGTAGTAACCGAAATACTCAACCGGGGTGACGAATACGGCAAACGGGACGTCGGCGAAGGCGAATACGTCCAGGTCGAGTTCGTCAGCGCCAACCCGACGGGGCCGCTCAATGCGGTGAGCGCGCGCCAGGCCGCCTACGGCGATGCCCTGGCCCGGGTACTCGAGTTTACGGGCCACAAAGTCGAGACCGAGTACTTGGTCAACGACGTAGGGACCCAGGTGGATCTGTTCGGTCTGTCGGTAAGTTCCCGAATTGCAAATAAACTCGGAAGAAACGAGCCGGCTTTTCCCGAAACCGGATATCAAGGTGAATATGTATTCGGATTAGCCGATGAACTGATAAACGAAAAAGGCGATTCTATTATCGATAAAGGCGACGGTTACATCCAAGAGAAAGCCGTCGCGAAGATGGTCGAGGACCAAAAAAACGTACTGAAGACGTTCCGGGTCGAGTTCGACAACTGGTTCCACCAGTCGTCTATGTACCCGGCGTTCGTCAACGAGACGTTAAAGGCGCTGGAAGACGACGGCGCGGTTTACGAACGCGAGGGGGCCAAATGGGCCAAGACAGCCGCCGAGGGCGACGATGAGGATAGGGTACTCGTGCGGGCCGACGGGCGCCCGACGTACTTCCTGGCGGACCTGGCGTACCACCGGGACAAGCGGCGCCGGGGCTACGATAAAGCTATCGTCGTCCTGGGGCCGGACCACCACGGGCACCAGAAGCGGATGTATGCGGGGATGCGATTGCTCGGCATCCCCGACGGATGGCTCGAGATAGTACTCAACCAGCAGGTCAACATGCTCTCCGGCGGCGAGACGATGAAGATGTCGAAGCGCGCCGGCGCCCTCGTGGAGATGGCCGAGGTAATCGATGAGATAGGCGTGGACGCGGCCCGGTTCTTCTTCCTTATGCGGTCACACACGGCCCACCTCGACTTCGATTTGGAGCTGGCGAAGCAGGAAACGCTGGAGAACCCGGTTTACTACGCCCAGTACTGCCACGCCCGGGTCGCGAGCCTCGTCCGAGAAGCGGTCAAAGAGGGTTGGGACCCTGACAAACTCGAACCGGATTTATCGGCCCTCGACACGGCGGACGAGCGGTTGCTGATGCGCAAGCTTTGGGAATTCGGCAACGTAATCGAGACGGCCGCCTGCCAACGGGAACCCCACCGCCTGACCACGTACCTGACCGAACTCGCGGGGCAATTCCACGGGTGGTACCAGAAGTACCGGGTACTCCAGGCCGAAACCCGGAAATTGGGCGAAGCGCGCCTGACCCTCGCCCGGGCCGCCGGGCAGGTGGCCCGAAACGGGCTTACGCTACTCGGTGTGGAAGCGCCAGAGAGGATGTAATAACCTGCGAGTCAGTGGCTTTAAGGATAATTACCCACTGGTTAAAGGAACCCCGGCGCCTTTGAACAAACGCCGGGTTTTTTATCACACCGTAAAACACGGGTTTCAGTGTACGCCTACCTGAACAGCGCCTTCACCGGAACGTGGGGGCCGGAGTTTCCCACTCATATCAAATGGCCACGTCTTTAGACGCGGCCCTATGTTTTTTTCACAGTCAGCGGCAATTTACTAAATGCGACACCGCTACTCGCCAAAGCCGGGTGTGGCGTCCTCCGGGTCGTCGGGGTTGGTCACGTCGGCCGGGTCACCCGGGTCCGGGTCGCCCTCGGACCACGTACCGTCCGGGTCGAGGAGTTCAACGCCGTTAGCGTATCCGTCGCCGTCGCTGTCCGCAGCCGCCAGAGCCGAGGTCCACTGATTGCCGGCCTCGTTAAAGTCACTACCGAACATATCGGTATCGTGGCACGTGTTACAACCGTAGACGCTCCCGTTGGGCACCTTCGACTCCCACCCGGGGTACGCCCAGGCAGATACGGCAGCAATGAAAACTGATAACGATAATCGTACGAAGCCCATTTGATACGTCCTTCCGGCGATATAACTTGACGGGAGTACGTCAGCGATGGTAAATTCTAACAGGCGGCGAATCAAGCGGTAGTTTCAGGGGAGGGACTATGATAACGAACATAAACTGCGTAGCGTTCCACGTGACGGACTTGAACGTGGCCCACGGTTTCTACGGCGGCGTCCTGGGGCTGGAATTGAAAGAACAAAAGGGCGACTACTACTCTTACAGGTGCCACGGCGTCGAGGTCGGCCTCGAGAAGGGCGGCAAACCCGCCATAGACGAGACGGCCACCGAGGTTTACTTCCAGGTGGACGACATCAACGATTGGCCCGAGAAACTGGCGAAAGCCGGCGTGGAAATCGTCAAACCGATTAGGGACGAGGACTGGGGCGGGCGCGTCATTACCGTCGCCGACCCCGACGGGAACGTAGTCCACCTCTGCCAGTTCGGCGTGAAGGAGTAACTATTAACCGAAAAAACCCGCACGTACGGGAGAGGAGACGTACGTCAATAATCTTCTACGTCCTAAACCGATAAACCGACGGCGAGGCCGTATCTACCGGGGTCGTAACCGACAACGTCGATGTACGATTCCCACTTCACTGCCGGGTATAACCGCCCGTCAAGTCCCGTGCAAACGTATATTACGCAACCGGCTTCCGGAACACGCGTATAGTTTTTTATTGTATTTCTCCCCCCTTCTATGCTATAAATTTTCAACTGAAAATAGAGTATTTGACATAGATTACCAGCGTAAGGAACTAGCATCGCTAGCATAAGGAACTAGCGTTGCTAGCGTAAGGAACTAGCGTTGCTAGCTTAAGGGACTAGCGTTGCTAGCTTAAGGGACTAGCGTTGCTAGCTTAAGGGACTAGCGTTGCTAAAGGTATGACGTAGATTTTTGAATCCGGGAGGCGGCCGTGGCACCGTTAATCGGCAAAAAACAAGGGCCCGACGAAGCTCAGTTCCTAAAAAAACTCGGTGAAAAAGGTATCGAGTTCAAACAACTACTCGAAGAATTCGAAAGACGGAAAGCCGAGCTATCGAACGCGTCGGAAAAAACCGACGCGTTAACAATTCGGCTTAAAGAGATGGAAGGAAGACTCGACATACTTAACGCGTCTATCTCGGAAACCGGTAAAGCCTCTGAGAATATAAAAGCCGCCCGCGAAAAGTCCGAAGACCGCCTCGCAACCTTAACCGACCGCACCTCCCAGGCGGAGAAGCGGATTAACTCGGTTATCGAAAAACAAGCCGGCGTCTTAAAAATAGACGAACAAGTTCGCGAAATTAACGCCCGGGTCACGCAACTGACGAAAGAGTTAAATAAAGCCGAGGACACGACGAACCACGTCCACGCGGCGTTAAAAAAGTCCGTCGAAATCGAGCTGTCCCTCAACAAGGGGATTTCCGAGTTCGATAAGGAATTCTCCGCGATATCGGCGCGCCTCGAATCGACGGAAGGCAAGACCGAAGAGGCGGTCGGAGCCATTAACGTTAAATTAGACCGATTACGTCAAGAACTAGCCGAACAAGAAAAACGTTCCGACGAACTTAAAAAAGCTACCCGTTTCGCCGACGAGATCCGGGTCAAAATCGGCGACTCGACCAATGTACTCAATACCCTAACCGACCAATTGGACGCCGTAAAGTCGTCCCAAACCGAAGTCCTGGAAGCGTCCAAGCGTATAGACGATACGCGAAAGCTACTGGATTCGTTAGACGATAAGCCGGCGACCACCGAAAAACGAGCAAGCGAATTCGATGGCATAACGGCGGGCCAAAAAGAAAGAATAACCGAACTCGAAAACCAATTCGATAAACTACGGCTGGAAAAGGAGAAATACGAGGAGGCCGAGAAAAATATAGAAAGCCTCAACGCGATGATAGAGCACGTAAACGCCAAAACGCGTCTCCTCGACGAACAGCGCGAAATCGTCTACAAAGCCAATGAAGAAGCCGGGAAGTTAAAAGCCCTGTTATGGGACATGGAAACCGAGATAGGGAAGGTCAAAGACCACCACGAACAGATAAAGAAGACCGAAACGAGCGCGGCCCGCGTCCGTGAGATGTTGTCAGGTATAGAAGAAAGGTTCGCGAAACTCGCCGAATTGGAAACCACCCTAAAAGAAGCTTCCGCCAAGCAAACTGATTTCGCCAAAAACCTGAACACTTTCGAGGCACGCGTAAACGAACTGGACGAAAAACGGAGCGAAATAAGCGCCGACCTAGAAACTACCGAAAGGTTTTTCTCCAAGATAACCGAGACGGAAAAACGCCTCGAAGATGTCCATAAAGACCTCGATTATCTGAGGGGTCAAAAGGACGAAATAGACGGGCTACGAGAAACGCTGTCGGACGTAAAGAAATACGGCGCCGAGTTGGACGGTTTTAATACCGGCCTGGAAACGAGTAAAACCGAACTAAAAGAACACCTGGAGCGATTAACGCGTCTGGCGTCGCAAGTGGACGAGCTGACCGAAAAGGAAAAATACCTCTCGTCCATCGAGACCCGGATACCTACGCTCGACAATAAAATCCGCGACATCTCGGCCCAAGTCGAAACGTTCGAGACCGCCAAGGGCGAACTGGCTTCGACGGAAAAACTATTGGCCTCGGTAAAAGACGAGACGTCGAAGTTATCCAGAACCCTTGAGGAACAAAAAGACGAAAAAACGGAGCTAATCAAAGAATTCAGCGCCGAAACCGATTCGTTCCGGAAGCTCCTCGATGCTCTCAAAAACAGCGTAAACGAAGTACGCGAACAACAGACCGTTGTGGATGCGGTAATCGGGAAAGTGGACAGGGTGGACGAGCTCGTAAGGGACATCGACGAACGGACGGTAAAGCTGAACCAGGATGAAGCCCGCGTGAAAGCCCTGGAAACCAGGTTGGACGACCTCGACGTAGCGATGGCCAAAACGAACGAAAAACACCGGTCGGTAATGAAGCGAGAAAAGGAGCTGGCTACCGTCGAGGCGCGGATAGAATCGCTGGGCGATGCGAAAAAACTAGCCGAAGAGGCCATTGCGCGGCTGGAAACGATGAAGGGAGAGACCGAGAGTATATCGAACGACATCGGTTCGCTGCGTGACCAGACCGAAACGTTGGCCCGGTCGATGGCCGCCGACGTAGAAAAAATGGAAGCCTTGTCCGGGAAAACGGGCGATATACTTAACGAAATTGGCGAAACCCACGCGGAAATAAACGAACAAAACAACCGAATCAGCGAAACGGCCGCAACCGTAAACGCCACCGACGAACGGCTCAACGCGGTCATTATGCTCGCCGACGACGTAGAAGAACGGATTAAAGCCCTCTCCGAGGAAAGGGGAAAAATCGAATCCATCGAGCGGCTACTCCGGGACGTAACGAATTCGGTCAAAACCCTACCGGAAGAAATGAACTTCCTCAAGGAAGAAGCTAAAGAAGTGGACAAAATCCGCGACGATGTGGCCGCTATAATCCGCGACAAGAACAGGGTCGACAAACTTGCCGCCTCCGTCGCGAAAATGCACAAAAACGTCGCCGCGGTGGCGGAACAGTTGGAGGAAATCTCCGACCGGGAAAAAGACCTAAACGAACGCTTGAACCAGATAGACGAAAGACGGTCTGACCTCGAAAAGCTGGAAACGCGCCTGGCTAAACTCGGACTGAAATCGAAGGACATCGACGCCAAAATAGAACTAATACGCGAAGAGGAACAGCGGTTGGAGGGGTTATACGAAAGGCTATCGCACACAAACGACCATATAACCGAAAACCTTCGACGCTCTTAGGGGATATACCCTGAAGAAGTAGTCTAAGCGGGCACGTCGGGTTAAAAGAGGGATTAGCAAACTTTCTAATGTCAAAGGTAATAGCCATTGCCAGTCAGAAAGGCGGCGTCGGGAAAACGACGACGGCCGTTAATTTGTCGGCTTCGCTCGCGCTGGCCGAAAGACCCACGTTATTAATCGACTTAGACCCCCAGGGTTGCGCGAGCGTCGCTTATGGAATCGCGATGGACGACTCCCGCCGGGGCGTTTACGAACTCTTCACGCACCGGGCTCCCATACGCGACATATCGCTCAAGGTTTCGATACCGATGCTCGACGTAGTCCCCTGCAACATATGGTCTAACACCGCCGAAGAACAACTCATTCAGTCCTCGAAAAACAGAACCGTACTCGCGAGGGCCATCGAGGAAACCGGCGGCGTATACGATTTCGTCTTGTTGGACTGCCCGCCTACGCTCAGCCATCTGGCGGTTGCCGCTCTGGCGGCCGCGGATTCGGTCTTGATACCCGTCCAGGGAGAATTCTATTCTTTAAAAGCCTTTGACGCGTTCATGAAATTAATAAGGACCGTCCAACTGGGCATAAATCCCTCGATAGACATAGAGGGTTTCCTGTTCACCATGTATAACCCTAGGTTACGTCTCTCCCAAAGAGTACGGACCGAGTTGGAGGAAAAATTTCCGAACCGCGTGTTTAAAACGGTAATACCCCGGAACATAACCCTCGCCGAAGCACCCGCTTACGGCGTACCTGCGATTCTATACAACGGAAACTCCAAAGGCGCCCAGGCTTATCTGGATCTTGCCCAAGAAATCATTAAAGCGGAGAAAACCCGGTTCGCTGCGGCAATCCGCTAGAAACGAATAGCAGCCCGCAAACAAAAAGCCGCCGTCTTAGGCGGTTTTTCGTAAGGGTATTCCAATAAAGGTCTAATAGTAGGAATCTATAAAACCCGTTTTTTCGAGTTTACTGAAATTGCCTAAAACCACCCAACCAGCGACGCCACCATCTTAGCCGCGACTATTATCACTACGACGGCGAGCACCTTCTGCATAACGCCGGGGGGAAGGCGCCGGGCCCCCAGTCGCCCGCCTAGCTGCCCGCCGACGACGGTCACCGCAAGGAGCGTCGGCGTCGCCCGACTAAGAGGGTCTCCCACTACGAGATGAGCCACCAGTGCGCTGGCGGAGTTGACCACGATAAAGGCCGCCGCCACCGCCGCCGCGTTCCTCGGGGTGACCAACCTCGCCATTAGGAGTAGGGGCGACAGGAAAATACCACCGCCTATGCCGATTATCCCGGACACGAAACCCATCGCCCCGCCGATCGGCAACCCGGCGGCTACCGATTGACCGTACGTTAGTCGCCCACTGGGCTTATCGACGCCGGGGGCGGCGAAAAGACGCCACGCGGTTACCGAAAGAACCACGACGACGATTAAAACGAAAACGGTCTCGGGGACGTTCAAGAGGCCGCCGAGGTACGCGGCCGGTACGGAAGCGACGGCGAACGGCCAGAAGTACCGCCCGACGAAATAACACCGGAAGTTGAAAAGGCTAATCGCCGCCACGACGAGGTTTAGAAGCAGACAGGTCGTCGGGATGGTGTCGAGGTCGTAGCCGAAGACGTACATCAACGGGATGTACAAGCTCGCGCCGCCCATCCCGACGGCGGCGAAGAGGAACGCACCGCCGAAGAACAAGACGTGAAGCAAGACGACCGAAGCCCAGCCTAAATCCATATCGATGTCTTTTAGCCGGCGTTGCTAAGGGAGGTATTTCAAGATTTTACGCTCAAGCGTATCCCTGTCGGTCATCCCGTAGACGAAATCTTTTACGATGCCGCCGGGCCCGACGATGTAGGTCTCGGGGATACCGCCGGCCTTGGATATGTAAGCTTCCGCCACGCTCTCGGTACCGAGAAGGACCGGGTAGTTGACACCCAACTCCGCCGAAGCCACCGTAAGATCGTCCACCGTGAACTCGTCATTTATCTCGTCCAGAGAAATACCGAGTACCGCCAACCCCCTATCATTATACTCGTCGTACAGCTCGGCGATGTCGGGAATCTCGGCGCGGCACGGCGGGCACCAGGTCGCCCAAATATTTATCAACACGACTTCCCCGACGTAGTCGGAGAGCATTACCGTGTTGCCGTCGACATCTAAAAGAACGAACTCGGGCGCCGGTTCGCCCGGCGGCACCGTAGCGTAAGTCGCGGTAAACTCGGCCATTTCCACTTCGGCTTTGGCGGCCAATCCCTCATATCGCGAGTCATCTCTCAAGGTTTCCAAGTTCGGGTCTTCGGCGGCTTCTTCTATAAAAGCCGGGTCGATGTTGAGGACGCGTTCGAGGTTCTCGAACGCCACGTCGAACTCACCCAACCGGGCGTAAACCGACGCTAGATCGTAGAAACTGCCGAGTAATTCCCCCTCCTGGCCGGCCTGAACGTCGGCCAAGCCCAACTCGTAGTACTCCTTCGCCCGTTCCAATTCCGGCTCATCTTTAGTCAACTCGATGTATCCCAGGTATACGTTCGCGACGGGCGATAAAGCCCCTGCGTCGAGGGCTTCCCGAACGGCGTCTTCAGCTTCGGCGAAACGTTCCAAGTCGAAAAGGAGAATTGCCCTGCTCGAAATCCACTCGGCGTTGTCGGGCTCTGTTTTACGAACTTCTTCGATTACCTCCAGAGCCCGTTCCAGGTCGCCTGCGAAGTAAGCATCGCGGAAAGTATACGGAGCCAACGCCGGGTGATAAGGATAATTCTCCCAGGCGACCGCGATGAGCTCCTCGTACTGTTCGCGTTCGACGGCGCCCTGTATCGCCGCGGCCAGCTCTTCAGGCGTCATTTCCGCCGGGGGCTTATCGGCAGCCCAGCACGTTGACGAGAGCAGAACGACTATAAGAACCGTATTAATAAACCTCATCTAACCTCCTCGTGATTTGGCGGGACTATAGCACGGCAGGCCCGCCGTTACAAATTTTTTTACGGACGGTTTCATTTGCACCAAGTGAAACGCCGGATTCTAAATTATTCCCGTTTTCCCTTGATTCGGGGTTACCTAAATGGTATAAAATTCCCCGCGACTCCGAATAGTACGATTTCCTGTTAAATAAAAGGGCGCATAGCTCAGTTGGCAGAGCGCTACTTTCACAGAGTAGATGTCACAGGTTCGAGTCCTGTTGCGCCCAAGGACTAATTATATTATACTCCGGCGTCGGAAACGCGAAATGGCCGAAGAAAACCCCGTTAAAGATTCGCTTATCGAGAAGATACTCACGGTACGAAACGAAAGCTTGCGCCGGGGGGCGGACCGGCTTTTCGGTCGGTTTCTTGTAAACTGGCAGAGGAAGCAAATACTTTCGCGCCACAAAGTCGGCATTAGAATCGTAAACGGCAACGACGAAATAGCCGATTACACGATATGGTCTTCCGACGGACGCTACTGGGACAAATATAAACCGAACATAATAGAAGAAGAGGTCTGGGTCATATGGTCTTACGACCTGTCTTACATAGAGCGGGTGGCATCCGAGTGCGAAGAAATTATAGACAGAGAAATAGACGACGAAACCAGGAAGGGTATAAAAAAAGTCAGCGGGGGACCGAAAAACGGCATTAATGAAAGCCCATAATCTTAAAAACGCAAGCGTCAACATCGAGATACAAGGAGGATAAACGTGAGGACCAGGATTATCGTTTTAACGCTAACCGTGCCTTTAGCCGCGGCCATACTCTACGGTTGCGGTTCCAAGGAAATGACGGCCGCGAAGGTACACATACAACTGGAAGAGTATTCGGAGGCGATTCCGCTCCTCGAAAAAGAGACAGAGAATAACCCTGGCAACGTCGAGGCGTACGTTCTTCTCGGGCAATGTTACTGCGAGGTAGGCGATTTCGTACCCGGCAGCAGGGCTTTCGACGCGGCCGACGCGTTAATCGCCGCGGACCCCGAAGGTAAATTCCGCGAAGAGTTGGACCAGACCAGAATGTTCTACTGGTCGCAGGCGTTCGACACCGGCCGGGTCCCCTTCAACGAAGCGATAAAATTACTCGAAGAGGGGAAGGACGAAGAGGCCGCCGTCAAATTCCAGGAAGCAATAACCGGATACGAAGCCTGCGACCTCATCTACGACGGACACCCCAAAACGAGGTTTATGATCGGGTTCTCGTACGAACGATTGGGGGAATACGATAAGGCTTTTGAAGCGTTCGGCGAAGCCGTGATGGTGAAAAAAGAAGACATGGCGACCAACAACTTTGACGAACAGACAAGCCTCGCCGACTACGTTACGAAGTACGCGAACGCGGCCCTCAAAACCGAGCATTACGACGAAGCCCGCCAAACCCTTGAGGATTTAGTCGCGAAAGCACCGGACGACATTGAACTGCTTTACGCGTACGCGATCCTACTTCTCAACGTGGACGACTTCGACGAAGCCGCTGAGGCCCTTGAACGCATCGTCGAAATTGACCCGGACAACGACGCCGCCATTATTTCGTACGGTAACCTGTACCTGAAAGACGAGTGGTCCGGTCACGACGCGCGTAAAGCCATTGATATACTCGAGCCGCTGGTAGAAACCGAGAAACACAAGGACGACTATCAGATATACGCAAGCCTCGGTACGGCATATAAAAACCTGGGGGATAACAAGAAGGCGGCCGAATACTACAGGAAAGCGGAAGAGCTATACAAATCGCAAACGAACGGCGAATAACCGACGTATAATAAGGGCTCGGGTGCATCCCGGGCCCTTGGTTATTTCCCGGCCGACTGGAACATGGAAAACGACATCATAACGTGTCCAAAATGCGGCTCCCCCCTCGCGCGGATAACGTATCAGGAAGGCTTATATTCCTGTGAGTTCTGCGGTGAAGTGGAGGAAGACGGCGAGGGTTTCGTCGTAGGCGGTAAATTTTACCCGACCAACGCGCGCGAGAACGACGAATTCTCTGAAGACGGCGACTGGGACCCCGACAGCGCCGAAGACAAGAAAGAACTTACGCTTGGCGACGTTTTCGGCGGAGTGGACCTGGGCGACGACGGTTTTTCTTCGCCGCCGGGTCAAGAAACGGAAGAAGATATTCACGGCCCTACCGCCGGAATAGACCTGGAACTTCCCCCGGACGATTTCGAATTAGATGATGACGGCGCTTTACAAGGGAATTATTGAACCGCTCCGCGTAAGCTTTAACTAATTCGAAGCGGCGTGCGTAAAGACTTACGGGCGGTTTTTTTATGCGGTTTTTGAAACGCTACAATACCCATTTCGTATCTATAATTCTAACCTCAATCCCCCTTTCGACATCCACCGGATGCGGACCCGCCAAAGACGAAATCGCGGTATACAAGGAAACTTATATCGGCGTATGCGAAGACCTGGACACTGCCGCCGTCGATATGGAGGCGGTAATACGCGGTGCCGCCGGACCGTCGCCCGACTGGGAAGCCCTCGAGGGGAAAGCGGAATCGGTTTATAAAACCTTCTCGAGTTGCGCGGCGAGAATGGGTTCCGTAAGAGTACCTGCCGAATACGCGACCGGGCATGAAGAATTTATGAAAGCCTTAAGCGACGGCTGCACCGCGGCGGCGGCCGTCCTGGAAGCCGCACGGGCGCGAGACCGCGAAGCGGTCGACGAAGCCGCCGCCGACTTCGAGAAGGCGGGCCGCCGAGCCAGGGCGGCGGCCGAGATACTCGCCTCCGTCAACGAAAAGTAAAAACCCCCTTAAAGTAAAAAGCCCCCTTGCGGGGGCTTTTCGTCGCGGTTTCAGGGAGAAGTTTAACCCTCGTCCGGGTGGCCTTCGGCCCATTTACGCTTCAAGGCGTCGCCGCCCTCTTTATACTTCTCCTTGAGCATGTCGCCGCGTTCGTTCCACTTCTCCTTCATAAGGTCGCCCTTCCACTCGGGGACCTTGGTTCCCCCGCCGCTAGGTGCCGGATACCACAACAGCTCAAGGTCGGTGACCGCGTCAAGCACGGTTTCTTTAAGGGCCTCGATGTCGGGTTTGGGTATCGGCGTCGGGTCCTCAAGACGCTCCTTGACGCCCGTTAGCACGATAGCTACGCCGGCGATAACCTGGGCGTCGTCATCGGACGATTCGGCCTTAATGGCCTCGAGGTTCGTTATCGCCTTGCCGATAACGGCGGCCGCAAGACCGTTGTCCCAGCCGACAAGCGTCGCGGCGAACTCGAGACCTTCGACCGTCTGTATCTTGGCCGTCTCGATGTCGGCCATGACGACCTCGGCACCGGCTTCATCGGGCACCGCGAGTTCGACCGTTACCGGCTCTTCCGTTACCGGCTCCTCCGTAGGCTCCTCGGCCGGTTTTTCGCCGCAGCCGACGATCGACAACGCGAGCGCCGCGGCGAAAAACAGGTACAACAATTTCTTGACACTCATACTGGCCTCCTAATGGACGTATGAATACGGCAGCGCCGAGACCGATATTTTTCTACCACCGCCGGCGCCACAAACGGTGGTTATTATTTAGAATCCAACTTGTATACGGACGTTTAATGAAACTGTGTAAAAACGAGGTCACGGTAGGCAATCGTTATTTTCCCCCCGCTTCTTCGAAGTCGGAAGGCTTGATGTTCTCTAGCAGTTCGCGTAATTTATCCGTCGAATCGCCGTCGTCGCCTTCTATATCCGACTCCAATATCCCGCCTTCATCCAAGACTTCCCGCAACACGTATATCGGCGAGCGGGTCCTAAGGGCCAGCGCGACGGCGTCGGAAGGCCGGGAATCCACCGGAAACGTGGCGTCTTTCGTCTCAAGTATAACCTGGGAATAGAAAGTCCTGTCGACGAGCTCGTTTATCACGATACGGTCGACGGTAGCCCCGAGGACGCCCAGGAAGTTGACCATCAGGTCGTGGGTCATCGGCCGGGCCAGGTCCACGCCCTCCATCTCGGTCACGATGGCGTAAGCCTCGTACGGGCCTATCCATATAGGTAAGATACGGCCCTCGTCGTCTTTAAGGATTAAGACCGGACTGTTCGTGGTAGGGTCGTGGGTGACGACCGCTACTTTCATCTCTTGAATATCTGGCAGCACCCTATATCTCCTCTTTAGCGGTGGAATTATAACATAAGCGCGGGGCGTATGCAATAAATCTTACACCGGCCGTTACGGCTATTTAGGCGCGTTATTATAAGCGACGGATTAACGGCGAGTGCTTCATTAGAACCTGTAATATAAATAACCAATAAATTATATATAATTCCAGGGATTTGGCGGTTACAGCAGCGGGCGGACACCGCCAAACCCATCAGTATCTGCACCAAGTTACCGGCCCAAATTTCCCCTTGAATTCCCCGCCGGAATATAGTAAAAACCTATCCCTGTTTAGAAGCCCGTAGGATTAAAACGTATAATAACGGCGGCGCCAACCGCCGGTGCAAAACGGATTTCTATAAACACTTCGTCGAGCAGTGTTAACGATTACCGGACCGCGACGGCTCGCTAACCCCCACCCCCACGACCGGACTACTGAGGACGATAGGCGGACGTGTGGGCTATGACAGGAGGGTTTATGGTTAAATATATTATCACGGGAATTATCATTATCATTTTGTTGATGTTAGATTGGGCCGCCCTACACGATATTGTCAAGGGAACCCAGCCCGGCTATTGGGCCGAATACGCTATGCTGACAGTTAGCGCTATCGTTTTCGCGGCAATAGCGTTTTTCGGTTTTCGGAAGATAATAAAAAAGTTCTGATCTAATATACTACTTATAAAGACGCAACGAGATACTCGAGGTCGCCCGATTCAACGTTTGGAGTACCACCGGCGAGTAAACGTACCGGTCTCGACACCTCCTCTCCCCCCCAAAAAAAACGTTGATTTTTCCCTATAGATATTATATTAAGGGTTTCTAAAACTAGGGTTGAGGAGTTAAAAACCGCGCCGTAAGCGCGGGTTTGTCTCCCTCCGGAGATGTTTTAACCATTTTTTATAAAGGAAGGTAAGATGGCAGATAAAAAAGCGGACCTGGCGGGTCCCGGAATCGGCAACTACGAGGACCTCGAGAAGGTTCTGCCGAACGATTACGAACCGCTCCTTACCCCGAAGAAGCGGATGCACGCCCTCTTCGACGTGAAGGAGTACATCGAGGACAACCTCTGTAAGGAACTCAACCTCTTTATGGTTCAGGTCCCCCTCATCGTGGACGTTAAGAGCGGGGTTAACGATTATCTGGACCGCGACGGCTCCCGGACGCCGATAGAGTTCCACATCTCCAACGACTACGACAAGAACCCGGTCGACGCCCAGGTCGTCCAGGCGGCCACCAAGTGGAAGCGTGTCGCCCTAAAGCAGTTCGACTGCGAGGTCGGCGAGGGCATCTGCACCGATATGAAGGCCGTCCGCAAGGACTACTTCCTCGACCATGACCACAGTTCGTACGTGGACCAGTGGGACTGGGAAAGGGTGATGACCGAGGACCAGCGTACGCTGGATTACCTAACCGACACGGTCAAGAAGATTTGGAAGGTGCTCTACGGCGCCGGCGAGTATGCTAAGTCTAAATACCCGGAACTCTCGACCGATAAGTACCCGCCCATCCCGGAGGAGCTGACGTTTCTCCATTCCGAGGAAATCCTAGACATGTATCCCGACCTGCCCCGCAAACAGCGCGAGACCAAAGTGGTACAGGAGTACCCGGCGGTATTCATCTACGGGATAGGCTGGACCCTGGAAGACGGTTACCCCCACGAAATGCGGGCGGCAGACTACGACGACTGGGTCACGCCGTCGATTACCAAGGACGGCAAGGAGATGCACGGGCTTAACGGCGACATCCTCGTCTGGAACCCGGTAACCAAGCGGCGCCACGAGTTGACGTCGATGGGCATCCGCGTGACCAAGGACACCCTCGTCAAGCAGCTCGAGATGACCGGCCAGATGGACTTCCTCGAGCTGCCGTACCATCAGATGATAATGAACGACGAGATACCGCTCAGCATCGGCGGCGGCATCGGCCAGTCCCGGACGTACATGTACCTCCTGCGGACGGCGCACCTGGGCGAGGTCAGCGTGACCGTATGGCCGCAGATACTCAAAGACATAAGCGCCGAGCGGAAGATATACGTGCTGGAGTAACGACGCAGATTGACGCTGAAACTGCGTTGATTAACGCGGATAACGGGCGGGCCTTCGGCTCCGCCCTTTTTCATAACTCATATTAAAAACCCACTACCCCCCGCCCGCCTCAATCATAGACTTCGCGAGTTCGATGTTCCCCCGCGTCCTATCCACGTCCGGTACCGCGCCTATCTCTTCGAATATCGCCAATGCTTCTTCGAAGTACTCCAGCGCCTTAGCCGGTTCACCTTTATTAAAGTAAACCGCTCCGATATTACCGAGTTGGCGGGCTTCGCCGAGTTGGTTGCCTAAACCTCCATGTACTTCGGTAGCTTTATTGAAGTACTCTAAAGCGCCGTCAAGGTCTCCCCGGTCCATCAGTACTAGGCCGATGTCGCCTATAGCTTGCGTTTCGTATAATATCGTCCCCAGCTCACGATGGATCTCGGCCGATTTTTTATGATGTTCTAACGCGCCGTCGAAGTCGCCCTTTTTATAGAGGACCGAACCGATGTTGCCTAAGTCTTGCGCCTCCCCCAGTCGGTTGTCTATTCGGCGATCTATCTCAAGGGCGTCCCGGTGGACTTCTAACGCGCCATCGAAGTCGCCCTTATCTGTTAAAGCTAGACCTATGTTACCTAAGTCCTTAGCTTCGCCTAAACGATTACCGATATCTTGGTGGATTAATAACGCTTCTTTAAATTTATCCAAAGCTCCGTTTATTTCGCTATTATCTAAATACACTAATCCAATTGCACATAAGGTATTCGCTTCGCCTAACCTGTCACCGATTTGGCGATTTATTTCGAGGGCTTCTTTGTGGGCTTTCTCGGCCCCTTCAAGTTCGCCCTGTAACATAAGAATTAAACCTATGCTGCTTAAATCGGCACCTTCACCCAAACGGTTCCCGATTTCTTGATCGATTCTAAGGGCTTCCCTGTGCGCCTTCAAAGCACCGCATAAGTCGCCTTTATCCATTAACGCTAAACCTATATTACCTAGGGCGCTGGCCACACCCGAAAGATCACCGATATTCCGTTGTATTTCTAGAGCTTTGTTAAGTGCTTCTAAAGCGCTATCGAGTTCGCCTCTTTGTGCGAAGGTTACACCAATGTTGTTTAAAAGGACACCCATAGATTCGTTATCTTTTATCCCCTCAGCTATATTTAGCGCTTTTTTATGATAGTCCAAAGCTACCGTGTAATTACCGAGCTCCCTTTCCGCGAGGCCTAGACCATTAAGCGCACCAATTCGCCCACCGTCGTCGTTGGCGTATTCGGTAAGTTCGAGCGCTTTTTCCCACTCATAGCGGGCTTTATCGAAATCACCGCTTATATCGTAAACTTGGCCCAATGCTTGGTGAATAGCGCCGCGGGCCGAGTAATCTTTGGTCATTTCGAGGGCATCAAGAAAATGGTTCTTGGCATCATCGAGGCGCCATTCGTCTAGGGCTATTAGGCCGTCGGCGTACGGGTCGCGGACCGGGTCGGGGGCTGTTGCGAGGCCGTCGATAAACAGGTCAAGTTTATTACCCAGTTCTTCGATTTGCCTACCTAAAGCGTCTCGTTCTTGTTCGGCTTTTTCGAGCCCTTCGACAAGTACTTTCCGTTCCGACTTAGCTTCCTCAGTATCTATTTCCTGTTTAGATTTGTCTTTACTACGGAAACGGAAAAAGGCCCATAAACTTATTATAGTTATTATTAAACCTATTATACCTAGCACTAATTCCATAACAAGTCGATACTATACAACCGAACGGAATTTGTCAAGTTGATTGAAGGCGAACACCAGCGGTAGCGGGTATTTTCCAGTCCCCGGAAAAAATCGGGCCGAGCTAAAAGCTCGGCCCCTACGCAATCATTATCGGCGGTCGGCAAATCACTGCTAATAAGCCTCTACAACCCCGCCCTCTCGTATAAATAATCCGCGGCCTTCAAATAAGGCTCCAGGTCGAAGCACTTCTCGATGCCGTCGGCGCCGAGCGTCTCCACCGCTTTCTCGTCCTTGAGCACCGCCGTGCGGAAGTCCGGCTCCTTCGCGCCGTGGACCGCGAAGGCCGCCGCCTGTACCACCTCGTACGCGTCCTCCCGATTCATCCCGGCCTCGGCCAGCGCGTTCAGCACCCGCCCGGAGAAGACGAGTCCCCTCGTCATATCGACGTTGGCCCGGACCCGGCCCTCGTCCACGACCAGGCCGCCGAGGACGTACGCGGCCCTGTCGAGCATATAGTAGAGGACCGCCGTCGCGTCCGGTAGTATGACCCGCTCGGCGGAAGAATGGCTGATATCCCGCTCGTGCCAGAGCGCCACGTTTTCGAGGGCGACGACCGCGTAGCCGCGCAGGAGCCGCGCCATGCCACATATCCGCTCGGTCAGTTCGGGGTTGCGCTTGTGGGGCATCACGCTGGAGCCCTTCTGCCCCGCCGCGAAGGGTTCTCGCGCCTCTCCCACCTCTGTCCGCTGGAGGTGCCGTATTTCCAGCGCTATTTTCTCGAGGGTCGCGCCGCAGACGGCGATTGCGTTCACGTACTCGGCGTAGCGGTCCCGTTGGACGACCTGGTTCGATACCGGTTCCGGCTCAAGCCCCAACTCCGCGAGGGCTTCCTCCTCGACCTCCGGCTCTAGGGTCGAGTAGTTCCCCACCGCCCCGGAAATCTTGCCGACGGCGACGGCCACCCGCGCCCGCTCGAGGCGCTCCTTATCTCGCAGCAGTTCAAGGTAGAAGATTACGAACCGAAGCCCGAAGACCGTCGGCTCGGCGTGGACGCCGTGTGTCCGGCCCATAGCCGGGAGGTTCCTGTACTTCCGGGCCAGCTCCGCGGCGGCGGCGATGACTTTATCCAACTCGGCCAGTATCAAGTCCATCGCCGCGACCATCTGAAGCGAGTTGGCCGTATCCATTACGTCGGAGGACGTCATCCCCAGGTGGATATAGCGACTCGACGGCCCGACCTTCTCGGCCACGGCCGAGAGGAACGCGATGACCTCGTGCTTCACGTCGGCCTCAATCTCGTCGATGCGTTCTATCGAGAAATCGGCCTTGGCCTCGATTTCTTTGAGCGCGTCTTTCGGTATTCTACCCCGCTTGGCCCATGCACGGCAAACCGCCAACTCCACGTCGAGCCATCGCCGGAAGCGATACTCCCGGCTCCAGACCTCGGCCATCGCTGGTAGTGTGTAGCGTTCTATCATAACCTGTCACCTGGGATTCGGAATATCTATGGAAGTCAGCAAATCCGTACGAACTTTAACTAGTATCTACCCATTTCCACTGCCCATCTCCACCATCGACCGGGCTATCTCGTCCAAAGCATATAGAGCCTTCTCGCCGAACTGGGCGCCGTACGCCTCCCGGACGGCGGCGGCCTCCTCCGGGTTCTCGCCCTCGTAGTGAAAATAAAGGGTAATATACGCTTCGTCCCGGTCCGGAAATTTTCCGATTAACTCCTCAAGGTTCTGAATATACAAACGCGTGTGCCCGACGCGGCCGAGGAAACACGCCAGCTCATATCGAACGTCGTAATCGTCGGGCATAACCGACGCGAAAGTTTCGTAGTTAGCTATAATCTCATCGGTTATCTCCCCGACGGCGTCCTCGCCCAAAAGCGCTTTTGCTTCGTCGAACTCGGCCGGGGTACCGAAAACGAGAACCCGGGCCGCCGCGTTTTGGACCTCCGGACCGAGCGCCCTCAAGTCCTTCTTCGGCGTAAGCTTCAATATCCAATAGTGGGCCCGGATAAAGCTGTCGTCCAGGTTCACCGCCTCTTTGTAGGATTCCAGAGCCACGTTTTTGTCGCCCTTTTCCCTCAGGAGCTCGGCTTTCTGAAACGCTCGGCGCGCGTCGGCGCTTACTTCGTCCGGGTCGCCCAACATCTTCCACATCATCTTCGAGTCTCCCCGTTCACGTCGTTAAGGCCCCGGCACCTCTTCGGTCGGAACCGTGCCCTCTATTAAAGTACCCATACGCCGGACCGTAAGGTTTATCGAGTCGCCCGGTCGGACTACCTCCATCGTCCGACGCCATTCTGCCGGCGTGTCCACTTCGCCCCCGTTCACGTCCATTATCACGTCGCCCCTACGGAGGTTGACCTGGTACGCCGGGCCGCCCTCGTCTATGTCGGAGATAAGAACGCCCCTGTCATCCGGGAAACCGAAGGCCTCCGCCAACTCCGGCGTAACCTCCTGAACGTAAACCCCTATCCAGGCCCGTTCGACCTCGACGTGCTCTATCAAATCCCGCGCCACCTCTCGCGCTCGATTTATCGGCACGGCAAAACCGATGCCGAGGCTACCGCCGGAAGTCGTTATAATCGTTACGTTTATGCCGATGGCCTGCCCCAAGGCGTTCACCAGCGGTCCGCCGGAGTTCCCCGGGTTAATCGACGCGTCGGTCTGGATGAGGTCGTCGTATACGCGGATGCCGCCGTAGCCCTCGCTCTTCATCGTACGGCCCTTGGCCGAGACGACGCCCACGGAGACAGTCGGCTCCGGGCTGGCCACGACGTGCCCGAAGGGGTTACCGACGGCGATCGCCCACTCACCTATGTAAACGTCGTCCGAATCGCCCAGCTCGATGTACGGGAAGTCGTCGCCGTCGATTTTCAATACCGCCACGTCGGTAGAATAGTCGGAGCCGATGAACTCGGCATCAAACGTCCTGCCATCGGGTAAGATAACCTCTATCGTATCGGCCCCGTGAACGACGTGCTCGGCCGTGAGTATATAGCCTTCCTCGTCGAAGATAAATCCCGAAGCCATCGACGGTATTTCCTGCTCGTATTCCTTGAAAGGTTCTTCAGAACCGAAAGGCGCGAAGTCCCGGAAGAAGTCCTCCCAGAGGGGACTGTAGAACGGGTTATAGACGCGCCTTTTTATCGTCTGCACCGAGTTTATGGTAACGACGGCCGGGCCGCACTTCTCCGCAGCCGCGACGATAGCCGTCCGTCTCGACTCGTCCAATTCCGCGTCCAAGTCGGCGACTGAACGTAAGCTCTCGGGTACCTCGTCGGCGCCGCCGCAGCCGGGCGCCGCCAAAAGGGTCAAACCCACCGCCGCGAGAAAGACACACGAACGGCATCTGATTCGAAATCTCGTTCTCATAAAGCCTCCGGTTAACGTGATTTATAATATCACAGTTATTACGCCCGTCCAACGAAAAGGTTTCGGTATAAACGCCAACGACGTCATACCGACCGTACCAACAAACGGCCGCGCCGTATCAGTAAACGGCCGCGCCGTATCGGTAAACGGCCGCGCCGTATCGGTAAACGGCCGCGCCGTATCGGTAAACGGCCGCGCCGTGCGGCCGTTTTTAAATTTATCCAATACCCACCGAACAGGTACCGTTTAATCTTTAATTTTAGGCAGGTCTTCAGCGATAACGACTACGGCGTCGTCGGCTTTTACGACGAAGTCCAGAGGCGGGTTGATAATCTCCTCTTCGTCGCGCAATACGGCGAACGGGAGCGCGCCGTACTCTTTTCTCAAGTAAACGATTAAATCGTCGAAAGGTTTCTCCGCCATAGATTTCGGGACGGGGACCTTATACATCTCGTGCCCCTCGTCGGCGGTTAAGAGATGAGACACGACCTTCGAGATGCCGTGGCTCATCGCCGCGTGGGCGAGCATCTTTCCGCCGTATTCGCCCGAGAGTATTATCTCGTCCACGTTTACCCGTTCCAGGTGAACCGCGTTCTTCGCGTGGACCAACTCGGCGCACGTGTAGACGTCCGCGTTCAACGTTTCAATAGATAGTACCGCGAGAATCGTCCTCGAGTCCGCTTCGTCGTAGGGTCGCCCGCCGGACGTGTCGGCCAGGACTATGGCGGTCTTAGCGTCCTCGATACTCGCCCGCTTGAGGGTCGTCTCCTCGGTAATGTCGCCCCGGACGTAGTGGAAGAAAAAGTCCTCGTCAGCGAGCGGCGTCTCCTCCAGGTCCGCGATTACTACGACGTGGGGCATCCCTTTCGACGCGGCGAAAATTTCCCTGAGTATCGCCTCGGCGTTATAGTTCCAACCGCAGACGACGACGTGGTCCTTCAACCTTACCCTTTTCATACCTTTACCTACCCTCAGTTCGTCAACGACAAGAATTGACGCGATGCTCGCTGTTACGAGACCGACGAAGCCGATACCGAACAACACGAGTAGCGTGATGAGTACCCTTCCTAAGGCAGTGGTGGGTGTAACGTCCACGAAGTCGGCGGAGATTATCGTGAAGAAAACCGACCAGAACGACTCCCACCAGCTCACGTCCTCGCCGTGAGCCGGGTTCTCGATGACGTAGAAGAGTACCGTCCCGACGAGCATCGCGACGGCACCGATCACTGTCAGGCGAACGACGATACGCCTGTGGCGCCAGAATAACCTCCGTATCGTTTTCAACCCCTCGAGTACCAAACGGGAAATCCCTCGTTACTTCACCACCGCCAGCTTGCCGATGGCTGACGCCCCGCCGGGTGCCGATATTCGGTAAATATAAACACCACTCGCCAAATCATCGCCTGCACCGGCGGTCGGGTAGACGACCAGAACACCTGAATTCGGCCCGCCGGCCTCGAAGACCTTCTCGCCAGCGATGTTGTACATCTCGACCGTCGAACCGTCGGGCAAACCCTCGAAGACCAGCCCGGCGTTGCCCCCTGTGGGGCTGTACGGGTTCGGGTACACTATCACGTCGGCTAACGTGTCCGGCGCCGGTTCGTCTCCACCCGGGCCGGCCAAAGACGCCGCGGCGGCGACGACCGTCTTCGCGTTCGCCGTAAAGAACGCCGGCGTTAATTTCTCCTGGGTATCATCCTCACTGTTTATATACGGGCTTATTTCGTTCTCTATGACGAGAAGCGCCGGATACCCCAAGCGCCAGAACGGGGCGTGGTCACTCCTATAGAACTCGTCGTCCCTTGTTCTAATCGTGTCTACCGACGGGACGTACATCGACCCCGCAAGTTGGTAAAGCGCAGAAAGCCACAACGACTGACCGTTGGTCATCACGTTGAGGTCCGGTCCCGCATCGTCGGTCCACCCGATTGAGTCCACGTTTATTACGCCGAGGATGTCCAAACCCGCGTATTCCATTTCGGGGGCGTAATGCGAAGAACCGTATAAACCGAGCTCCTCGCCGGAAAAAAACGCGAAGTAAACGTCGCTCGCGAACGTGTACCCGGCCATGCGATGCGCGGCGGCCAAAAGCGTCGAGACGCCGGTGGCGTTATCGTCGGCGCCGGGCGCCCACTTCATCGACAACTCGTGGTCGTTGGACGTGCTGTCGTAATGGGCCGTGAGAAGCACCGCGTCGGCTTCGCCTGAGCCCGGGAGTATGCCCGTCAGGTTCTCCCACACCGACGTCGACGAGATGTCCGCGTTCTCAGCCTGGTCCGTCCACGTGCCGACGCCGTCGGTATAGAACAGGGAACCGCTGGACGTTGGTGCCAGCCATACCTCGCCCGCCCCCGCGACCGCCATGTCCTCGAAGGTTACGAACGGCGTGTTATCGACGGCCGTCCACGTCACACCGTCGTCGTCGCTCACATAGAAGTCGCCGGTGTCGCCAGCCAAGTATCCGGTTCCCGACGTCGCGAACGCGACCGCTCGGAAGTACTTCTCTGTCCCCAGGTCTATTTTCGTCCAGGTCGCGCCGCCGTCAGTACTCCGCGCTACGTAACCGTCTTCGCCTACCGCAATTACCGTTCCGGTGTCGGCGAAGTCCACCGCCGAGATGCGTTTCGAAGTGACGGTCGGGACATCGTGCCAGGTAACGCCGTCGTCGTCGGAGTAGGCCGTATAGCCGTCAGACCCCACGGCGACGCCGCGGCCCGACGCGTTGAAGTCTATGTCGTGAATCCTATGGTCTCCCACGTAGGCCGCTTCGGACCAACTCAGCCCGTCGGGCGAGGAGCATATCCGGCCCTCGGTATTAACCGCCCAGTATCCGTTGGGGCACGAGCGCATCGATTTGACGTAACCGCCGATTTCCGTCTCGGACCACGTGGTTCCGCCGTCGGCGGTGGAATAGATGATTCCGCCTTTTCCACCGCAAGCGGCTACCGTCGGGCTTACGGCGACTATCGAGTATATATCGGACCCCGGCGGAAAAACGGCCGGAGACCAGAACGCCCCGCCGTCGTCCGTGCGGAAGACGGCGGCGCCGTTACCGGCCGCCCATAAAACCTCGGAATCTACGGCGGAAACGGCCGCCAGGTTATCGCCGAAATACCTATCGCGTGTCACCGTATAACCCCAGGATTCGAGCCGGTCTTCAATATAATCGGCCGCTTCCTTCAATTTCTCCGTATAAGAATACCTGGTATCGAACGCGACTAAATCGGTATCGTACTCCATCAACTCGGTTTCGGTTATCGAGCCGACGATATCGGCGACCTCATCGCTGTACTCGACGACAACGCGCGCCCCTGGTCGCGCGAGGGCGCGGAAGTCCACGTCTATCGGACCTATCGCGTACGCGCCCGACGCCGGACGCGCTCTCCGGTCGTAAGTCGAGTAAACCTTTGTGCCGGCGGAAGTTACACCGGCGGCGGTGAAACCGGGGCGTTCCACGGTCTCGGTTACCCAGTAGTACTTGCCCTCGGTATCTTCGTCCAGCACCGTGAACCTTATCCCCCGGGCCGCGAGCTTCTTGGCGTAGTTCGCGCCTACCGCCCCTATGAAACCGTCGTCGGTCAATGCGTACGGCCGAACACTCAACTCAGCGAATTTGGCCGGGTCCCCGTCGAAATAAAACTCGGCGAGGTAATCCTCGGCGCCGTAAGCGGCGGCGTTCAACGCCAGAAAGAAAGCGACGGTAATGTAAAGCCCTCTAAACACACAACCACGTCCTTGCGGCTTAAACAACGGTCGGTTTCAACGAAACGCGCTCTTTTTTACGACTCGCTTTCGGCCGCTTCATCCTCCGGTGTGGTTTCAGCGGTCTCTCCGGTCGGTTCGGTCTCGGCCAACGAGTCCACCTGGCGTTCTGCCGGGTAGAACTCGCCATCGCGGACGACGGCTACAACAAGCGGCTTCATAACGTCGCCGTTCTCGTCGAAGTAAGTCATCCCGGTAACGCCTTCATACGCGCTCTCAGGGCTGTCCAGCGACGCGACGTAATCGCGAATCGCCGTGCGATCCGTCCCGACTTCGGCGATAGCCTCGGCCACGATCCCGACCGCGTCGTACGAAAGGGCCGCCCACGCGTCGGGCTTTTCGTTGTACTTCTTCTCGAAGGCTTCGACGAACTCGCGGGTCTTCTCGTCTTCGACCGTCGGCAGGAACGGGCACGTGATTATCGTACCTTCGGCGGCGCTTCCCGCGTTCTTTATAAGGTCGCTCGACAACAGCCCGTCGCCGCCGATAAACGGCGTCTGGATGTCAAGGTTCTTGGCCTGGGTAAGAATCATCGCCGCGTTCGCGTACAATCCGCTGATAAATATAATGTCCGGATCTTTCGCCCTTATTTGTGTCAGTTGGGGCGTATACTCCTGGGTATCGCGGACGTACGCCTCCTCAGCCACTATTTCCAGGCCGATCTCTTCCGCTCTCTCGGCAAACGCGTCCCGGAGCCCGCGGCCGTAATCATCGTTGTCGAAAAATACGGCGACCTTCTCGTACCCGAGGACGTTTTGGATATAATCGGCGATAAAATAGCCCTGGTAGTCGTCGCGATATACGTTGCGGAACGTCCAGTCCCCGCCCTCGCAGACGGTTACGTTGGTAGAGCCGGGGCTGAGCTGGAGGACATTCATCTGGTTGTAAACCTCTTTACCGGCCAGCGAACAGGAGCTGTTGAAGTGCCCGATGACCGCGAGGACGTCCGGGTCCGAACCTAGCTTCTGGGCCACGTTGGCGGCCTCCTTGGGGTCTCCTTTGTCGTCCTGGAGTTCCAGCTCGAGCATCACGCCGTTAATTCCGCCGGCCTCGTTGATTTCGTGGGCTTTCATCTCGACACCCATCCGGATCATCTCCCCGAACTGGGCGCCGTCGCCGGTGAACGGTCCTACGACGCCGAGTTTATAGGTCTCGGTCTCGCCGCCACCGCCACAGCCGATAAGTTGCGAGAACGCAATTAACCCGCTCGCCGCTATAATTAGTCCCCTCTTCATATATGGTCCTCCTTCGGAATTATCCGTAAAATCGTTTATAAAACGTTACACATTCTTTTCTCGTAAACGACTTCTCGACGGCGGGCCTTAGTCGTCTCCGCCATCGCTTTACTCCTCCCACTCGGACGGCCCGAGGGAACCTTCGCGCAGCGCGTCGACGGTAAAGCTAATCTCCTCTTTCAATGCCGCGTCTTTCCCGGCGATGGTAAAATTCCTTTCGCGGGTCCCGGCCAACTCCGCCAAAACGCAGTCGGCCAAGCCATCGTCGCCGCTAACCCTACGGACTATTCCGGACATGACGGCGGTACCGGTCATCTTACTCAAGCCCGTATCTTGGGTTAACTCCTGTTCGACCGTCACGGCGAAGTTTTCGCCTATATCCGCCTCCGCCGGCTCGAAACGGAGCGTCGCCTTCGCGACGTTCCCGTTGGGCAGCGTCCTCTCGACGACCGAGAATACCCTTTCGCCGGTCCCCTCGCCTTTGCCCTCATATAATAACATAAACGCCAGCAGGCCGTAGCCCACGTACCCGCTTTCGACGGTCAAGTTCGGGTCTCGGGTCAACTCACCGGCCGCTAGCCCGGGCAATGTAAACTCGATCCATTTACCGGGCAGGGACTTCGACAGGTTCTCCTCGTCGGGGAAGGCAGTCTCGCCCATATAGAGGTTTTGCCCGAAAGTATTGAACGTTATCCGGCATCCGTCGGCGATTACCTCCGACGGTCCCACCGTGACGTTACACTCGGTTACGGCCTTCGACGTTTCGGGCAAGCGAAAGGACCGGGCGGTGTCGATCGTCTCTTCGCAAACGACCCGATCGCTCGTTACCGTTATGTCGTAGTTTACGGGTAATGCGGCGGCGATCGTGGAAAACGTCGCAATGAAGAGCTTTAAAGCCTTCAAATCGGGTCCCTCCCGTTGGAAACGACGGGAAATTAACACTAATATCGACGTATTTCAAGCGGTTAATAAATACGCCGAACAGCCCCCGATCCCAATTAAAAAGCCCCGGTTTCTATAACCGGAGCCGGTTTACGTCCCGCGTAACGCTTATCGGTATTCCCCCTCGTGTTCGGCCCACCAGACTTTCAGTTCCTCGATACGTTCGTCCCTGGCCGCCGCATCCATCGAAGTCAAACCGCCCGGGTCCTGCCCAAGTATCTCGACGAGCATTATCGCCGCGTAGTCGCAAACGCGCCAGCCGTACATATCAGCGATTGTCGCGTCCTCGGAACCCTCTATAAACCCCTCGCGGGTATCGCCTAAAAACCCGATGAACCCGGGGACCATCGCGTCTCCCAAAGTTACGGCCTCGCGGGCGAGGCCGCTCGCCAGATACCCGTCCTCGCCGTATATGTGGATTCCCCAATCGTTGTAACACTTGTCGTTTCCGAGACGATAAAGATAGTACTCCGGCCCGTCCATCACCTTAACCACGTATTCGATTACCCCGCCGGCGACGTCCCACCGTACGACGTAATCGCCTAACTCGCCGAAGTCGAACAGGTCGGTTATGATTATCCGTACGCCGTGGCTGCTGCCGGGTACGATATCGGCGGGCCCGTCCCATAAGCCTAAAGGGTTTACCTCCGGCTCAGCTGTCGAACCGTCGGGTAGTACGAGCGATAACGCCGAATCCCCGAAAACGATCGGACCGTCAACGGGTTCGTCGGACTTATTGTAGCATTGTAAGTATAACTCTAACTCGCCGCCGGGCCGTATCGCGTTGGTATAACGCCACTCGGATATAGAATAATTCACGCCGTCTGGCGTATCGTAATAACCAGGCTCCTTAGTTATCTCCCCGCCGGAAACGTCATCACCGTCGGCTGTATGTGACGAACACCCCATTACGACCATTAATAAAGCCGGCAAAACTTGGTAGCGAAGCAAGGCGACCCCTTTCTAAACGAAAATATTTGGTTTTTCCTATATGACACAGCCGATATTACTTCCGTTTAGCCGACCTCGCAAGCGATTATCCCAAATAGCGTAATAGCGTTTCCCAGACCTCTTTGACGTCCCGCGCGGCGCCGTCCTCGGCGAACTCGACTAAACTAACCCCCTCGACCTGGGCCCGCGTAACCGCTTCGTCGTACCTAATCCTGCCGACCGTCTCCATACCCAGCTCGCCGGCCGACGCCTCGATATTTTCCGTTATCTGAGGATTTATGTCCCATTTGTTCACGCATAAAAACGCCTTTATCCCGAAATGCCTTAAAAGCTCGCCGACGCGCTCAGTATCGTGTACGCCGGAAAGGGTCGGTTCGGTTACGACCAATGCCGCGTCGGCGCCGGCTACGGACGCGATAACCGGACAACCGATACCCGGCGATCCGTCCACGATAATCAACTCCTTGCCGTGTTCCCGCGCCAGGACTTTTGCCCTCGTCCGTACCAACGTTACGAGTTTCCCGGAGTTCTCCTCCGCGATACCGAGGGCGGCGTGCGACATAGGCCCGAATCGGGTATCCGAGATGAACCACTCGCCGTTTATTACCTCGACCATTTCTATTGCTTCTTCCGGGCAAAACCAGGCGCAAACGCCGCAGCCTTCGCAGGATAATCGATCGACGCCGTAAGCGGGTTCATTTTCGACGCCGGGTCGGTCTTTGAGGACGATCGCGTCGAAACGGCACAATTCGTAACACGCCCCGCAGGACGTACACTTCGACGGGTCTATTACGGCTTCGCTGCCGCCGGAAAAATCGCCGCGCTTGACTATCTTCGGCGCCAGTACGAGATGGAGGTCGGCGGCGTCTACGTCGCAATCCGCGAGAACCGGATTCTCGGCCAGAGCTGCGAAGGACGCCACGACGCTCGTCTTGCCGGTCCCTCCCTTACCGCTTATAACGACCAGTTCCTTCATTTCGCAGTCTCTTCGATTAAGCGCTCGCGAAGCGCGTCGTACGTCTCGGCGTATTCGGGATAAACCCGCGATGCCAACTCGCCGCGGGAATACGCTTCGGCCACTCGCCTGTCGTTCGGGATTTCGGCCAAAACGCGGATACCCTCGTCTTCACAAAACCGCAATATCCCGTCGTCGCCCACGTCGGCCCTGTTGATAACGACGCCGAAAGGCAAGCCTATTTCCCGTATCATCCCGACGGCCAGTCTCAAATCGTGTAGACCGAAGGGCGTCGGTTCGGTCACGAGTATTACGTAATCCGAACCTTTTACGGCCTCTATCACCGGGCAGGAGGTACCCGGCGGTACGTCGATTACGGTTATCCCGTCGTCCGTTATCCGTTTTTTAACTTCCCGCGTGACCGGCGTGGGCATCGCGCGCCCGACGTCCAAACGCCCCTGCACGAACCTGACGCCGTCGGACTTCCCTTCTTCGATGACGCCCACCGCTTGAGGTATTTCGCTTACCGCTCCCACGGGGCAAACCCGCGCGCATCCGCCGCAGGAATGGCATAAATCGGGGAACTTGAGGACTTTACTGCCGACGACGACTATGGCACTGTACGCGCATATCTCGCCGCACTTCCCGCAGAAGTCACAAACGTCCAAATCCACTTCCGGGACGTAAACTTTAACCGCTTCCGCGTTTTCTATCTCGGGCTTCAGGAAAATATGCCCGTTAGGTTCCTCCACGTCGCAGTCGACGTAGGCGACTCTTTCTCGCCGCGACGCAAACGTCACGGCCAAATTAGCCGCGATGGTCGTCTTACCCGTACCGCCCTTCCCGCTGGCGACCGCTATTATCATACGCGATAAGTTTCCCTGGATTAACCTTTAGACATCGACGACCCACATTTGGGGCAAGACACCTCGAAGCAAGGGACGCCGCGGATGTGGTCAACGGTCGTACCGCAATCGGGGCAAACGCATACGCCGCATACTTCGGTACCGCTCCCCGCGCCGCGGCCCCCACCGCGGCCTGCGCCGCGGCCTGCACAATCGCCGCGTTTGCCGCGACCGCCGCCCTTACCGCCGGAACCGCTTTTATTGTCATAAGTATGGGCCTGTACGTCCGGCCCGTCGGTAGGTAACAGCTGGCCGGATTTGAAACCTTCGATGGCTTCGGAAACCGTACCGGTCGTCCCAACGTAAACGGAAACGCCCGCGGCTTTTAGTACGTCGTATGCTTTAGGCCCACAACTTCCCGTGAGTAAAGCTTTTACCCCTTTGTCCACGACAAGCTGAGCTGACTGGATACCGGCGCCGCTCGCCGAGTTTACGTTCGGGTTCTCTATCGCCTCATAGTCCTCGCTGTCGGTTTCGACGATAATGAAATACTCGGCCCGTCCGAACCTGGGGTCCACTTCGGCTTCGAGTTTCGGTTCCCTCGCAGTTACGGCTATTCTCATAACGTCTCCTTGGTACTCCTAAGGTCTACTCCTCATAAAAACGAAATCACCGACGTCGTACCCGATGTGCCGGGCGACCACCCCGCACTTGACCTTCAACAGGAAATATAAGGGCGCGCGGACGTCCGACAGGGCTTCATAGTTACCCATTCCCTTTGCGATTATCAATGGGGCCGTCCGGAATAACTCAACCACCTTATCGTCGCAACGGTCCAGTACTAGACCCGGGGTCGCGCAACCGGAGGATACGACGTCGGCTACCTCGCCCATACCACAGGCTATCGCGTCCTCAACCAGACAGTCGTTAATAATCGGTTCTCCTCTGGTCAAGTAAACCGTCGGCTTCCCCATTTCCTCGACCAACAACCGGTCGAAAGCGGCTTCGCCTGCGTTATCCGCTATATACAACACCCACCCGGCGTCGTTCAACTCTTTTTTAAACGGACCGTAGTCATAAACCGCGAATTCTTTATCGAATACGTCGTCTATCTCTGCAGCGACGTCGAAATTCGGGTCGGCGGCGTAGTCTATCACGTTACCGAGTACAGCGGCTTTAACGGCAGCCGTAAGCCGGTCCGTCGATTTCTCGATAATCAGCCCGACTTCGCGAGCCAAGCTCAACGCCGTTTCGTTATCCCTTTTCTTTCGGTCGGCGAAGGGGTCGGGAACGCCGAGAACCTCCTTGATAACTCTGTAAATGGCGTCAGCCAAATGCGGAGGCGTATCACGTTCGGCGTTCTCGTCGAGTACGGTTCTTACCGCCCGGACGACCCGACCCTCAACGTGTTCAGCCACCCCGAGGTCGCGGCATATCCCCACGGCCTGGCGTTGGAAACAAGTATAGCAATCGTCGGCTATCCGCATTCCAACAAGACGCGGTTATCGCGTAAGTCCCACGTTTATTCCCTGGTCATAGTCGCGCCGCACTTCGGGCATTTCAGCGAATTACACGGTACGCCGGCCTCGTGAGAGGCTTTAGCGCCGCATTTCGGGCAAATACAACTCCCGCCGGGTCCTGCGCCGGCCCTATTACCGCCTTTTCTACCGCGGCCGCCACCCTGTCCGCCGCCGCCCCCTGACGCCGGTCCCTGTCCGTCTCCTCTAGGCATTAGTCTTTCACCTCCGGTAATCGTTCAAGAGCCGGGCCGCCGTAAAACGCGACGGCCCGGCGTTACGTTACTTACCTTTTTCTTTTGTTTCTTTCTCCAGGACTCCGAGGCGCTCTTTGACAAGTTGCAGCTCTTGTTCGAGAACCGCCGCCTGATTCCTCAACATCTCGGCTTCATCGACCGCGGTAACGGCCGTCGGTACGGCGCCGTAACCGTACCGGGCGTACCCGGGCAGCCCCGTCGCGTAGAACACGTTCATACGCCCACGGCCCCGGCCGCCGGTTCCCGGCGCGCGGCGAAACCCGCCGCCGTGTCCACCGCCGAAACCGCCGCGCCCGTGCGCGTACCCAGGCGCCGCATTTCCGGAGCAATAACCGAGACCGCGCCCCGTCATCGGTCCCGCGCCCGCCGGTCCTGTCCTGTCTCCTCCAGGCATTATTTTCCCTCCTTTCTCATCGTTAAACTTTAATCTTTACGTTAATCACGTTCTTCCCTGCATATCGAACAAGTACCGAAAAAGTTCAAGCGGTGCCCGTCGACTTCGAAACCGTGTTCTGCCGAAAGAACGCCGGTTAAACTGTCTATACGGTCCGCTAGTTCGCCTTCTCTCTCTACGTTGAACGTTCTGCCGCAGTTCACACAAACCAAATGCACGTGGTCGGCGTCATCGTCGCCGCGGATTAACTCGTACCTGTAAAAACCCTCTCCGAAGTCGTTGCGCGTAACCAGCCCCAATGAGACCAGCACGTCGAGGGTCCTGTATATAGTCGCGGCGCCGACGGCCGGGTCCCGCTCGACGACCCGCGCGTATATTTCCTTGGCGGTCAAGTGTTTTTTCGCTGCCGCCAAAACATCGAGTACCAAAAGCCTCGGGCCGGTGACCCGGAACCCCTGTTCGCGGAACCTGCGGCGCCATCTTCCGAATCCTCTGGGCATTAAATCGACCTAATGATAATGAGTCTCAATAATATATAGCACACGATACCGGACGTGTCAAGGGATTTCCCACGTTACTCGGAAAAAAACCGGCGGGTATGATACACGCCTATACCAAGCACCAGGGAATGCCCGATTATCACCGCCGTACCTTCACGTACACCGCGGGGTCGGCGGCGGCCCCGGCGAGCCGTATAGTCGCGTAACCCTCGCCGGGGTATCGGACGACGCCACCGCCCACGACCATATCGACGACGTTCTGGAGCGGCATCCGTTCCGACTCGAACGTTAAATCTATATACCCGGCGCTCATCGTACCCTCCACCCACCAGCGGGCGTCCACCGCCGTAAAACGTCCGCCGGACGGCACGTCGACGCGGTCGTTATACACCTCGAAGTCCGCGTCCACGTCAGTCAACTCCGCAGCCAATCGTCCGCCCGTAAGGTCGAGTCTACCGTCCTCCAGTCGCCCGTCGGCTTCATGCCGGGGTACGTAGCCCGGCGACCATGCGTAGTCGCCCCACATCTCTACGGCCCCGTACGCCGACGTAAGCCACGTCGGACGCCCGAATGAAGCCAGTAAAAACTGCAGGTTCATACCTCGAATTGAGTACTTCGCAACGCCTGAGGTCGCGTCCACCGCTACCTTGCCTTCGGCCTGAAAAGAAGTCCCGTCGGCCGGTACGGCGGTCAAATCGAACGACAACGCGCCGCCGTCGACCCTACCGTCGCAATCGACGTCCGACAATAACAACAACTTATCGTCGCCGCGCTGGACGTAGATTTCGCCGTCGGCCGCGGAAAAACGACTATCGAACGAATACTCGTTCTCCGAACGCACTTCCACGTCGGCCGGGGTAACCTTCCTGTCCTCCGGTGGCGGTGCCGGGATTTTTCCCTCGTACTCCTCCTCCAAATCGGCCGGCGGTTCTTTCGGAGTAGCCGCCTTCAGGAACATCGGGTCCGGCGCCCTAAACGCCGAAACCGGGGCTTCGGAGGGCGTTGGTTTACCCGGTCGCATCTCCCCCGTTTCGTCCCCGCCCTTCTTCGCCGGACGATGTATGACCAACTCGAACCCGTTTATGTCGATATCCCTAATCGCCCGTTCGTCGAACTTACCGGTCATCAAATAGAGGAGTGACAACCGTACCCTGGCGACGTCCACACGTCCGCTTATACGCCGTCCCGCCTCCGCCGGTATCTCGACGTCCCTTAACACAACGTCGCCCCAAACGTAAACATCCACGCTCCCGACGGTGCCGACGCCCGAAAGGTACTCGTTTACGGCGCTCGTCATGAAACCCGGTAAGAATACCCGGAACCACAAAGCCGCCCCCAACGCGACCACCGCCAGGACTACAACGATAACGAATGCGGTTAATAATCGTTTCCTACCCATCACCGTCCCCCCGCGTAACGCCGTGGAGCGCGTTAAAAACCGCTTCGGCGGCCGGGCGGTTCATCTCCGCTACCGCCGCAAGTTCGTCTACGGTCGTGCGCGCCAACGCCTCGACGCTCCCGAAACGCCGGAGGAGCGCCCGTTTACGCTTCGGCCCGACGCCAGGGACGTCATCCAAAATGGACCTGATAACTCGGCGTCCCCTCAGTTTCCTATGATAAGCGACCGCGAAACGGTGCGCCTCGTCCCTTATCCGCCCCAGTATCAAAAGCACCCGGCTCGAGACCGGGGCCGGCTCGGGACGCCCGCGAACGTAAAGGACATTGGGGTCGCCTTTCACCAGCGCCGCGACCGGCTGGCTCTCGAACCCGAGCCCCGAGAGGGCTTCGGTCGCCGCCGAAAGCTGGCCCTTCCCGCCGTCTACGACGAACAGGTCCGGCGCGTCGTTTTCGCCCGAACGAATCCGGGCGAATCGCCGTTTGACAACCTCGGACATGGCTTTGAAGTCGTCCTGACCCCGGACCGTCTTAACGCGATAACGCCGGTAACGGGACTTGTCCGGCACCCCCCCATCGAACGTAACCAGACTCCCCACGATGGCGGTCGGGCCGATGTTTGAGATGTCGACCATCTCTATGGTCCCGACCGTACCGTCCGGCACGCCGCAGGCATCCGCGAGTTCTTCCAGAGCCTTATCGAAATCGCCCCGGCGTGCTGCGGCAAGGCTCTTGGATTCGACGAAGAAGCGCAGGTTTTTTCTCGCCGTATCCAGGAGCCGCGCCGTCCAACCTCTTGATGGTTTCTCGATCGACACCGGCCCGCCGCGCAAACCAGCCAGGTACTCCTCGACGCTCTCTTTACCCTCAACTTTTCGGCTTACTACTATTACCGGCGGTATGTCGCTTTCGTCGCCGTAATGGCTCAGAAAGAACTCCTCCAGAGGCTCACCAGCCGGCGCTGCCGCGACGGCGGTGAACCTGTCGACGAGTTGCCCCTCCCTGACCCTCAGAAGGACGTAGTACACTTCATCGCCCGCGACTTCGTATACTATCGCGTCCCTATCAACTTTCTTAGGCGTCACAGCGACCTGGCCGCGGGCGACCTCCCGTAACGCCTGGAGCATATCCCTGAGCTTGGCCGCGTCCTCGAAGCGGAGCCCGTCTGACGCTTCTTTCATCCTACCTTCCAAGTCCCGGAAGATGGCCGTCCGTTTCCCCAGGATGAACCTGACCGCATCGTCTACCAACTCGCCGTATTCTTCGGCGGTTATCGCGCCGACGCAAGGCGCGACGCACAAGCCCATCTCGTAGTCGAGACACGCCCGGGCCGGCGGGCGCCGGTCCAAATCATAGCGGCACGTCCGAAGCCCAAAGGCCCGGTTGACGAGATAGACGTTGCGGCGGAGGTTGGTCGCGTCCGTGAACGGCCCCAGGAACCGGGCGCCGGGGCCCGGCGTCTCCCTCGTGACGGCCACCAACGGATACGTCTCCTTCGTGACCTTGACGTACGGGAAACCGCGTAGCTCAATGTTGTACCTGGGTTCGTAACGGGCTATCAGGTTGGCCTCGAGAAGCAGGGCCTCGGCCTCGGTCCGGGTAAAGATGAGTTCGACCGCGTCGGCGGCCTCGAGCATGGCCAACGTCTTCGGGTCTACGCCCTTCGGCGGGTTCACGTACGACGAAAGCCGCTTCCTCAGCGACGCGGCCTTCCCGACGTAGACGGGGACGCCGTCCGCCTTGAACAAGTATACACCCGTCTCTTCGGGCACCTCAGCGATCCGGGTCGCCAGCTCGTCGAGCCGATACTCCACGGTTTTATTATAATAGGCGGCAGTAGAATGTCAAACTCGATTTGCCTGACCCGTAGGGGACAAAAAGCCCGGCCCATCGATGGCCGGGTTATCGAATCTTATTACGTTGTGGAGTTATCCGACGACGGGCAACGACCCCTCGCCGGCCAGATAGATTTTAATACTCATCACTATTTCGGTCGCCCGTTCCACATCGGCGGCCATGTCCTTCGGGGCAACGGTCAAGAGATAAGTCCGCTCGGCGACGGCCCGGTCCACCAACAGCTTTACCAGCCAATCGGCGTAATATGCATCGAACACCTTCGACTTAATATACAGCTCGTAGAACAGCGAATAGGTTTCTGTCGGCGACGTCGGCGTTCCACCCTTCGCGAGAACCGCCGTCGCGATAGCGTGCTCGACGGCGGCCGACGCCGCCAGTACCGCCGACCAGATTCGCCCGGCCTCGACCTCGGACCGGGCGGCGGCGAGGCAACCTTCGGCCCTGTGCAACATCGCCGCCAGTTGGCGGCCGAGCGCTTCGGCATCTTCCGGCGGCCTTTCTCCCGTCGCCGCGAGCAACGCCGGCTCCGCCGCGACGGCGGGAAGGTCTGCCTCGTCTATCAGAACGTAACCGACCGGCGAACCCCCGGCCAGCGCCCGGCGCGCCGCATCGGCCGCGGCGACCCTGTCCTCGTTAGTTACCCCCCTTGCGACAACAAACACGTCGTCGTAACGGCCGCCTGGCAACCGCGTTATCGAGACCAGCCGGTCGCCGAAGTGAGAACGGACGATGGCGACGAAACTATCTTTAGGGAAAGTTCCGTTCACAGCAGTTCCCGGACCTTCGCCGCTATGTTGGCGGCGTTCAGGCCGTAGCGGTCCAGGAGTTGGCGGGGTTGCCCTGACTTGCCGAAGGTATCGGGGATACCGATTATACGCATAGGAACCGGGCACCGCTCCATAAGGGCTTCGGCGGCGGCGCCTCCGAGTCCGCCGTACGCTTGCGCTTCCTCGACGGTCACGACGGCGCCGCACTCCCTCGCGGCCGTTTCCAGGGTATCGACGTCCAGCGGTTTTATGGTATGGCAATTGATAACCCGGGCTTCTATGCCGTCGGCCGCCAGCTCCCCGGCGGCGACCAACGCCTCGTAAACCATCGGACCGCAGGCGACGACTGCGACGTCGGCGCCGTCGCGATAGACCTCGGCCTTGCCGACCGTAAAGGGTGTTTCCCCAGTAGTTATCACCGGAACGCCCTCTCGCCCGAAGCGCACGTAAACAGGCCCTTCGACTTCAGCGGCGGCGACGGTCGCTTTTTCGCATTCTACCGCGTCGGCCGGTACAATAACCGTCATACCGGGTAAGGCCCTGGTAATCGCAATATCCTCGAGGGCCTGGTGGGTCGCGCCGTCCGGCCCTACGGAGATGCCCGCGTGTGCGCCGCCGAACTTGACACCGAGACCGCCGTAACATATCGACGTGCGGACGTGGTCCCAGGCGCGGCCGGTTACGAAAGTCCCGTAGGTGGTGACGAAGGGGATGAACCCGGCCTTGGCCAGCCCGCCCGACTCTACGACCATGTCCTGCTCCGAGATACCGAAGTCTATGAAGCGATCTGGATACTTTTCGCGGACCCAAACCGTACGCGTGGACATGGCCAAATCGGCGTCGCAGACGAGTACCCGCGGGTTCGTTTCACACAGGCGGAGTAACCCACGCCCGTAGCCGTCGCGGCCGGGGACGGTCTCGATGTCCGCCAGGTCCGGTACGAGGTACATTTCTGGGTCAACGGCGGGCATAGTATTTAGGGGCATTGGGCCGACCTGAAGGCCGGCCCTAATATTTCCCGATCATCCGATAAGGTGGTCGCACCTGAAGGTACGACCCTACAATAACTCGCGGGCTTTCGCGGCGATGTTTCCGGCGGTAAGGCCGTACTTGGCCAGCAGTTCGCCGGGCGCGCCGGATTCGCCGAAGACGTCGGGAACGCCCACTATCCGCATCGGGACGGGACAGCGCTGGCTCAATACTTCGGCGACGGCGCCACCGAGTCCGCCGTATACCTGCCCCTCTTCAGCGGTTACGATGGCGCCGCATTCCCTGGCGGCGGTTTCCAAGGTATCCACGTCCAACGGTTTTATCGTGTGGCAGTTGATTACACGCGCTTCCACACCTTCGGCCGAAAGCTCCTCGGCGGCAAGAAACGATTCATAAACCATAGAACCGCACGCGACAAGCGAGACGTCGTCCCCGTCGCGGAAGACCTCGGTACGCCCGACCTCGAATGGCGTCTCCTCCGTGGTTATCACCGCCTCTGCCGCCCGACCGAAGCGTATATAGACCGGACCGACGTGTCCGGCGGCCCAAACGACCGCCTTCTCCACCTCGACGGCGTCGCACGGTACGACGACCGTCATATTCGGCAAAACCCGCGTAAGGGGGACGTCCTCGAGGGTCTGGTGCGTAGCACCGTCCGGCCCGACGCTGATACCGCAATGGGAAGCGCCGAACTTGACGTTGAGTTCGCCGTAACAAATCGACGTCCGGAGCTGGTCCCAGGCGCGGCCCGTTATGAATATCCCGAAGGTCGAAACGAACGGCACCAACCCGGCCCTCGCCATGCCGCCGGCCTGGGCGACCATGTCCTGCTCGGAGATGCCGAAGTCGAAAAACCGGTCGGGGTACTTATCACGGACCCATCCGCTCCTGGTAGAGTCGGCCAGATCGGCTTCGCAAACGACCACTCGCCGGTCGTTCTCGCAGACCTTGAGAAGCCCGTGCCCGTAACCATCGCGGCCAGGGACCTTTTCTGGGCTTTCAGTATCCTTTACCAGTTTCGCTTCCTTACAGACGCCGGGCATAAACCCTCTCTTACGACGATTCGATTAGCTCTTACGTAACTGCTTAGGAGTTACGCCACCCAATCGAATTTGTGCTCTTTATACTCCTCCCAGGGCGCTTGAAAACCGAGGTCGGTCAGGGCTTGCTGGACCTGCTCGCCCTTAGCCGGAGCTTTCCCGTGCCAACCGGCGAGGTTCTCCATATACGAGACGCCCCGGCCCTTGACCGTCCCGGCGATTATCATAGTCGGGCGACCCTTCTCGAGGAGCGCCCGTTCATACGCGTACGTCATCTGTTTCAGGTCGTTCCCGTCCACCTTGATGACGTTCCATCCGAAGGCGCGCCACTTTTCGTCCAACGGGTCCAACGCCATCACGTCTTCGGTGTTTCCATCAATCATCAAGTAGTTGCGGTCGACGACGCCGCACAGGTTGTCCAAGTCGTAGTGGGCCGCCGTCATCCCGGCTTCCCAAATAGAACCCTCATTCTGTTCGCCGTCGCCCATCAGGCAATAGACCTGGTTGGGCTTCCCGAGCCGTTTCATCGCCATCGCGACGCCCGACGCCAAGCCCAACCCCTGCCCCAGTGACCCGGTACTGAACTCGACGCCGGGGGTATCGATGCGGTGCGGGTGCCCTTGCAACATCGAATCGAGTTTCCGCAAGGTCCAGAGCTCGTTACGGTCGAAGTACCCGCGGGCCGCCAGGACGGCGTACAGGACGGGGCAAGCGTGGCCCTTGGAAAGGACGAAGTAGTCCCTGTCCTCCCACTCCGGCTCGACGGGATTATCTCGCAATATATTCCAATATAACGCGACTAGGATTTCCACGGCGGAGAGCGAACCGCCGGGGTGACCGGAACCGGCCTCGGCGAGCATTACCAGTATATCGCGGCGTATCTTCCTGCACGTCTCTTCCAGTTCGGCCCAGTCTCGCATAAATCTCCTCCGGGGTTATCCGACCCGGAAACCGATTTTAATCGCCCTACATCCGGCGGCCATTACTATCGGGAATTTACGAAATAAGGCGGGGCTTTTCAAGTAAAAACCCTGCCTCACCACCGGCCGCCGTCGCGTTCAACGAACGCAGCGCCGGTTTCTAAGACTATCAGGTTAAGTCTTGACCAAACCGATAATCCATATAACGTAGAAGGCGGCAATAAGACTTCCCCAGAAAAGGGCCCGTTTGCCGTAGAACTTGCTATCTTTCCCGATGGCACGGAATATAAGCCCCAGTGTGGCGACCACCCACCCGAGGAAACCTATCTCCACCATTATCGGCCACAGCTTGAACATCGTAAGACCCCCGGCCGTCCGAATCCGCTGTATATCGCCAATACATCAACCATACTACAATAAAAAGCCCCCCTTTTTCAAGGGGAGCCTTTTTTTCATTATTTTACGTAACCGGATGTTCCCGCCGGTTACTCGTCGGGATGAGCTTCGAAGATACCCAAGAACACGTCCTCATCGCTGCTGATTTCATCGTACGTGGCGCCGATGTTACGCCGGATTTCGAGAGTCCACGTTCCTTCCCCGTTTGTCTCTTCCCAACCGCCTCGGCCGAGTACATCGCCCGCGCTACCCAGCGCGGTACGGTGTACGTATCCAGCGACCCTATCGCCGATATCCCAACGGTCATCAGTGGGGTTTATAGGAGGAGGATCACCCGTTAAACCCATTTCACGTGCGGCTTCGTCCGACAACCAGAGGTATCTCTCGTTAGCACCCGGGTCGTTCACCGACCCGTAAGCCGGATAACCTATAGGCTGCACTTTACTGTTGATCAAATACGGCGCTCCGCCCTCGTCGAATACCAACCATTCAACGAATTCATCGGTTGCGTCGAAGAACGAATTGTTCGTTCCCCAACCGATACCGGTCCGGTCGATATAACAGTCGAATAAAAACGCCGGGTCGTTAGTTCCGCTAGCCCAGTTCGTAAGGTTAGCGGTGTAATTGGTCCGGGTCCCCGTCCACATCCACAGGTCGCATACCCCGCCGTCGTTGTTCGTATGGTGCGGATGAGTTTCGTCGCTGTGGCAGGTTACGGCGCAACCGTTATTTTGGAAGCCGGTCGTCATAGGTGCGAAGTAAAAATCGCGTGGTCCCTCGCCCGGTACTTTTCTCCACGTATCCCACATAAAGGCGACCCAGTCCTCGTTATCGCCCCACGTGGGTTCCCACCAATTGGCGGCGCCGCCGGTTTTTGAGACGACTTCCCAATGGTTACCCAAGTAACCGGAGTTTTCTTGCCTCAGGGCATTGTCGTTCCACTGGAGAAGGAACCAGATACGCGGCGGGTTCACGAAAGTATAAACGGATTTGATACGTACCGTGGCAACGCCGCCATTACCGTATACGTTATTCAGCGTCAACACGGTCTCCGGAGCCAGCGCCCAAGTGGTCGCGTCGCCCACCAGACCACCGTCAACACGCGGATACGGTTGGTCCGCGTATTCGTACACGTACGCCGGGGCTACAACGTTCGCTCCCGGCGACGCGTTGTTCCAGTCCAGCGTTATTACGGCGACGCCGTTATGGTCGAAGCCGTCGTTGGACGCGCTGCCGTCAGCGACGGCCAAACTGAACGTCTGGGGTAGGTAGTTCACCCCCGGGTCCGTCGGTCCCGTGGTATCGGCGTCGCAGCCGACGAGATACAAATAGGCGCCGGCGACGAATAAAACGCTTATTATCGATATGAGACGGGCTTTTTTAGTCATCCGTCATCACCCTCCTTGGGCGTTATGAGGAAAACGTTTTTTTTCGAATAAACCCTTTTGATTTCCGCCTGAAAACCCTAACCCGTTCTTCGGGATACGACCCCGAAAACGTACAGAACTAGCGACTTTTCTTCGATATTACCACAGGGCAAAAAACCGTGTCAAGGTTTTTTTTCGCGACCGTTCCCATTAATCGTTACCGACTAAATAGACGGAAACCTTGCCGTCATCATCTATCGCAAGCAACCTCCCATCGTAGTATAACAACCCGCACGTGGACTTGAAGTCCAACCCGGCGAATTCCACGGCCGAACCGTCGATATCTATAGCATATAAGACTCCCGTCTCCGTTAAAGCGAAAGCCTTGTCGTCCGTTATGACCGGCGCCCGCCTTACGTTCGCACCCAAAGACGCGGACCATTCGACCTCGCCCTCGGCCGACAGACGAACTACACCACCGCCCAAATAACTCATCAGGTACCCATCGTCCCACCGGACGGCCGGCGACGCCACCCGGCCCGGTAGCCCCAACCCCCACACAACGTCGAGGTTCTCGTCGGTCATCACCGCTTCGCCTTCGTAACGGGTAAACAATATACCGCCGTCCAACGGCAACGGACAGGAACGCCCCGGCCCCAGGTCAGTTCGAGTCTTAATATTCTCCAATCCGCCGTCGTAAAGCGCGACCTCGCCGGTAACGTAAACCAACAGGATGCCCTCGGCGGCGCGGTAAACGTCGTCCACCGTCGTGTCAGTTCTAACCTTCTCGATTAACGTCCCGTCCAGACCGAACAGAACGGCGAAATCCCCCGAGCCGACGACGACGCCTCCGGGCACCGCCGCCGGCGCCGTAGCGTGGTCGTCGAGCTCTGCCGACCATAAGCGCTTACCCTTAACCGCATCCAGACAGAACAGTTTGTTCTCCGGGTATAAAACGGTAACGTAGACGCGTCCGTCGGCCGCCGCCGGCGCGAACGTGAGCGGCGCCTTGAAGCGGACGTCCCACAGCCTATCGCCGCCCTCGCCGTCGAACGCACGAAGGTACTTATCGGCCGACGCGATTATCACGGTCCCGTCGTAATAAACCGGCGGCGCGGCCGCAGAGTGCACGTCGGCTTCCCACGCTATTTCGGGCGACCCCGTCGCAGTACCGGCGGAAGCCGACAACGGTATAACGATTAAGGCGACAACAATAACGCCGCGCAGATACCGGAACCGGCCGCGGCAACTTTTTCGTTTTTTAGGTTGATAAGCCATTTCGTATATGGTATAAATACAAGGAGTTAGGTTCGATACGCGTACTTCCAGTTTCCATTAAGCGGATGGCATCAATATAGCCGGGGCGCGAGACGGGGCGCAAATCGGTTCAGCCGGGAGCGGTCGAGGGACGAAACGGGGTGGTGGTCTTGACCAAAAAGGAAATCGGTACCAAAGTAGCGCTGAAGACCGGTATCACCCACAAGAAAGCCGTCGCGATTATAGACCAACTGCTGTCCGAAATAAAGAACAGTCTGGCACGCGGCGAAAAAATCGAAATCAGGGGTTTCGGCGTCTTCAAAATCCGCAACTCGAAGGCCAAGATCGCCCGCAACCTGAAGACAAACTCGGAGATACTCATCGCCCCCACACGCCGGGTCAAGTTCGTCCCCGGCAAAAAGATGAAGGAACAAGTCAACGAAGGCGATTAGTCCCCACACGCCCCTGCCGACGAATCCACCACATTACGTCCACCGATCGAAGAAGCCCGAAAGGGCTTTTTTCCATACTTTAAGTAAGTATTAGTACGGAAAAGTTACGCCAGCGGCCGAAGTACGGCCCGGCGTCAGGTAATCAAACGGACCGTTGCCGGGCAATCGAGCGGCCCGCCGCCGGGTAATCGTAAACCATCCCGTACCCGACTTCACCGGCTTCCTCAAGCGCGAATTAAGGTTCTACTCCGTAAATCCCCGCCGTTATTCGCGTGGCCGCATACGTGTATGACTTAAGAAACCTTTTAAAGAATCCGTAAATCGGGGCCGAGGACTCATCAACGGAAGACAGCCTTAATCTCGCCGAACGAAGAATGGCCGACGTTCGTGTCTCTGTCACTCATATAATCGAGGATATTGTCCCATAGACCCTCGGCGTCGTCGGTCTTAAACGAAGGGAAATAACCGCTTATCACGCTATTATACCCGTCCGATTCGCCGTCAAGCACGCAGATGGCCGCGTTACCCTCCGTCTCGCTCTCCGTCCAACCCGTTACCGGAACCGCGCCGTCGACCGTCAGGTAATGGCCCACGTAAAGATACCCGGGATCGCTCTGGTGCCATTCGGCAATTCCCGCAGTAATAACGTGTTCCGGATCCCAAGTATAATGAGGGACGGGATCCGGAGTTATAACCTCTACGCCCGATACGCCCATGGCGTGGATAAGCTCGTCGGCCTGGCACCCGTACAGAGTCCAACTATAGTCGCAGATAAAAAGCGCACCTCCGGCCTCGAAATAATCCTTCAGGGCGTTATATTGCGTCTCAGTACCCTCGTACATATGGGCCTCGCAGATTACGATATCCCAATGCGTTCCGCCGGTTAAATCGGCGATAAACTCCGGCCACGTATAGTTGGCGTGGAAAGTAAGGTTCGCGTCGGACCACTTCGCGCTGACGGCGTTGAATACCGCCCTGCCGAAATCGCCGAAGTAGTCGTACTTAACGAGGACGTTTTCCGGGTCATCGGCAAATGAATACACCGTCGCCGAAACGAAAACCGACAAAATTACCAGCTTCTTCATAACGCCCCTTTTGGCTCCCCGGTTCGTTTATATGATTACGCGAAAAGTTTTAATAAGTTATCGTTACCCCTCCCACTACCGTACGACCCGGCATCGGATAGGCGAACATCGATTGATATTCCACGCCGGCGAGGTTGCGGACGGCTACGTACGGCTCGAACCAAAAAGCCCGCCCCGTGATTTTCATGCCGACCAAAGTATACGGGTCGAGGAACCTCTTCTCATACTCGTACGTATCGGGATTATAATAGGAATATTGGTTTTTACCGACGTACCGGACGTTAACGCTCGGCGTGAACGCGTAATGTTTGCCGATAGGTAAGGTATACGCCACTTCCGCAAAGGCGACCGTATTAGGCCGGTAGTCCAACGCCTCGTCGTTGGTCTCGTCTTTGGCATCGACGAGGTACGTCAGTGAGGTATTTACGGACACGAGCGGAAGGCCCTCGCCGAATAACTGGAACGGCATTACGGCGCCCCCCATCTCGACACCCGAAACCAAAGCTTCCGACACGTTATCGGGATACATAACGAACGTCTCCGGGTCGGTCACGTTCACGATTAAGTCCTCGTAGTCGCTCCGGAAGTAGGTCAACTCCACCGACGCCCCTTTCCCCGGATACGAAAGGGTTACGCCGGTTTCGACAGTACGGTTTTTTTCCGGCTTCAGGTCCGGGTTCCCTTCATAGAACGCCGAGGTCGGCCAGAAGAGCTCGTCGAAAGTGGGCGCCCTGTACCCTTCACCGTATGCGGCGCGTACGCTCAAGCAATCTGCGATTCGGCATTTTATACCGCTCCTCGGGCTGACCTGTGAGCCGTAGTTCCCGTTATCGTCGTAACGGAGACCCACCACCGCGGTTACCGGACCGGCGAACACCTCGTCCTGGACGAACCCGGCGTAATTGTTTTCCTGAACGTCTCCCAGTGCGGTGCTATCTGTCTTCGCCCGGCGGAACTCGCCGCCGACGCAGACTCGGTTCCACCCCACGGGGGCAATGTAGTTCCGGAGGTTCGCGCCGTAGAAACGGTTCTCGTGACGGTCGAACGTACCGAACAGGGCGCTCTCGTACTCGCGGTTTATGCCGTTATGATAAAAAATCGCCCTCGGCGAAATTTTACCGTCCATTACGTCGGCCGAGTAACCCACGCTAAAATACTTCGCGTCGTCCCGCAGACGGGCAGTTCCGTCCGCGTAAAGCTCGGAACCCGGCGAACCCATTCCGTCTTTGAAGTACTGGCCCCGAAACGTCAACCTATGTTCCTCCGACAGGTCGTAGACGGCCTTTCCGAAAAACGTCTTGCCCTCGTAATCGTCCATCGTTTCGTTCTCGTTATCGGGATTAACACGGAACCCGTCGGACGTAATATAATTACCGCCGACCGCAAACCAGACCGGGCCGACCGGGATGCCGCCCCACATCTCGAACTTCTTCGTATCGTAAGTCCCGTAACTACCCTTCGCGCGAAACGTCGGTCTCTCCGACGGGCCCCGGGTAACGACGTTCACTACGCCAGCCGACGAATCCGCTCCGTAAAGGGCCGACGACGCACCCGATAATACCTCTATCCTTTCAACGTCCTCCAAAGGTACGGACATCACGTTTACGTCGCCACCTTGCGGGTTATTGATACGTTGGCCGTCCAACATCACGAGGGTCTCGTTGGCCTTTCCGCCGCGCACCGATATAGACGAGACCGAGCCGAGGCCGCCGTATTCCCTGACGTGGACACCCGGCGACACGGTAACCGCCTCGGCGATGTCCTCGGGTTCGTAGAGTGCCATCGCCTCCGCCGTAACCACGTCCACGCCGAAGGGCACTTCGCTTTCGGGCATCGGAACACCGACGACGGTTATTACTATCGGTTCGCCCGGCATCAACTCGATTTCGTCTATCTCTTCGCTTCCCGCGACCGTAGCGTGGCACACCGCCAACGCTAAAATTACAAAGCCCGAATACTTAACCATCGGACCTCCTCCTCTCCGGGATTATTATCCTGCGTTCGCCGTTTGTCACCGTCTTTACGGGCCAATCGAAGGCACTAGACACGTTCTCGGGCGTGAAGGCTTCCGCCTGAGACCCGTCGACGTAGATGTTTCCTTCCTTGATTAAAACTATCCGGTCGAAGAACGCGGCGGCCAGGTTTATATCGTGCAACACCGCGAGCACCGTCAGCCCCTCGTCACGGTTCAGCCCGGCGATTATCTCGAATATCTGCATCTGGTAAGCGATATCGAGATGGGCCGTCGGTTCATCGAGCAGCAGCAACTCCGGCTCCTGAGCGAGGGCTTTGGCTATTACGGCCCGCTGAAATTCGCCGCCGGAAAGCTCAGTGACCGGCCGGTCTGTCAGCTCCGACACACCGGTAACTTCCAACGCCCGTGACACCGCACGTTCGTCGTCCCCGCTCCAGCGCCCGAGGAGTCCACGCCAAGGGAAACGCCCCAGCCGCGCCAACTCCTCGACGGTGTACGGCAAGTATATCGAACTGTACTGGGGAACCATCGCGACCCGGCGGGCTATCTCCCGGCGCCCGGCTCTGCCGTCGGAAGTCCCCGTGATATAAACTCCGCCCGAACTCGGCTTAAGAAAACCGGAAGCCAGCCGGAGCAACGTGGATTTACCGGCGCCGTTCGGCCCCAGGACCGCCGCCATCTCACCCGACCGTATCGTTAAACTCAAATCGGATAGTACAGGTGTCCCGCCGGGGACCCACGCGAAACTCACGTCGTCGAATTCTAGCAATACGTCTCTCATAACCTACTGAATCACAAAGCCTTACGGCGCATTATGGCCAGGAAGTACGGCGCGCCTATGAACGCCGTGAATACCCCCACGGGTACTACCGGCAGGTTAAAGTACCCCGACGTTACCCGGACCAACGTATCACCTGCGACGAGAAGGAACGCGCCACCCGCCGCCGACGCGGCGAGCAAAGCGCCGTGTCCCGGGCCTACGACCCGCCGCATCGCGTGGGGGACGACAAGCCCGACGAAGCCTATCGGCCCCGCGAGGGCGACGACTGCCGCCGTAACCAGAGACGCGGCCACGAGGTGGGCGACCTTCATCCGCTCGACCGATAAGCCGAGATGATATGCCGCCTCATCGCCCAGTGTCATTACGTCCAAAGCCCGGGAAGTCAGGAAGAAAAAGATAAGCCCCGCCGCCACCAATATCGCCGTCCCGCCGACCTTAAAGAACGAGATGTCGGGACTTCCCAAATCGCCCATAAGCCAGAGAAAGACCGAGTGCTGGTCGCGGGCCGGCGCCAACGACATAACCAGGATAACTAGCGACGTGAAGAACGCGCCCACCATCACGCCGGACAACAAAAGGGCGTGCACCGAGAGTATCCCCGTCCCCCGCGCAACGACGAACGCGAGGGATATCGCGATCAAGCCGCCGGCGAACGCCATCACGTTCACGGCGCTGAGCCCGAGGACGGACGTCCCAAGGCCGAAGACGGTGGCCAGAGCCGCGCCGAATCCGGCGCCGGAGCTGATGCCCAGGATATACGGGTCCGCCAGCGGGTTTCTCAAGAGCGCCTGCAGCGAACACCCGACCGACGCCAGGGCTACGCCGACGACCACCGCCGCGGCGACCCGCAGCACACGGAACAGGACGATACCCCACGGCAGTCCGACTTCTCCGTCGAAGAGACGACCCACAACGGCGCCGGCTGTCTCACCGGGCGAAAGGCCCGGCCCCACCAGCGTCGACGCGACGACGGCCGACAGCGCCGCAGCACACGCGAGTATAATCGCGGCTATCTTACGGGTTTTCGTAATCGCCATAGAACATCTCGTATAACAATTCGACGCCTTCGGCGGCGCGCGGCCCGGCCCGGAATAACAGGTCCTCGTCGAACCCGGCGTAAACCCGCCCCACCCGAACCGCCGTAATACCCGACCACCCGACGCGGGCGGAAACGTCATCGGGCGTCGCGCCGGAAGCGAGAACGATAACGTCCGGGTTGCGGCGAACGACCTCTTCCGGGTCGATTCTGGAGTAAGCCCTCGGCAGCCCCTCGCCGATATTGACGCCCCCGGCCCGCTTTATCATATCGGCGACGAACGAACCGCCGGAGACGGTCATCAACGGTTCGGTCGATATCTCGATGAATACGCTAACTCTATCGTTATCAGCTATTTCGGCGACGGCCGCATCGACGACCGCGAGCCGTCCGTCGAAATCGGCCAGCGTTTCGGCCGCGCCTTCTTCGTGCCCGGTTATTTCCCCGACCGCTCCTATGTTCTCCCTTACTCCGTTTACGTCAGGCGCAAGGAAGACCACGACCGGGAATCCCAATCTTTCGAGGTTCTCAACGACTCGCCCCTGCTCGTGGCCGGTCGCGATCACGAGGTCCGGTTCGAGGGCGGCCACCTTCTCCATATCGACGTTGGAAAAATCGCCCACCTTCGGCAGCTCGCGGGCTTCGGGCGGGTAGTTGCACCAGGTCGTTACGCCGACGACGTTCCCTCCGGCGCCCACTGCGAACAACATCTCGGTGGCCTCGGGCGAAGTCGAGACTATACGCCCCGGATGTTCCGGGACATCCACGACACGCCCCAGGTCGTCGGTAACGGTAACGGTTTCCACCGCCGCCCGTTCGGGCGGAGACCCGGCGCACCCGAAAATAAATACGGCACAAATCAGGGCAAACGTCTTAACCGTCTTCATCATCTCTAAAACGCCTCAAAGAAAAAACCGGCCGCTGGGGCCGGTGGCTTTTTATCTCAATGATACGTGTTAAAAAGGTACTGCGTCGAACCCTGTCCACCTTCCCGGCGAAGGCTGCTTCCCGCATACGCGGGGACAAGAGGCGGCGGAATCGTCTCCTGGCTCTCGGGTCATCCTCGGGCCGGCGCCTTCCCGATATATTCGGTGGCGCTTCGCCGGCCGTCGTAACCGATTACAGTGGCGGGGCCGCGCCGGATTCTCACCGGCTTCCGTTCCCCCACCGCCTATTGTTTATTTTTATTCGCTCGCCAAGCGACGTATAGCGATGGTCACCGTCGTTTTTATAGCATAGGCTCGGTCATACTGCAAGTAAAAAACGGCCCGGCTTACGATGGGTCTTTCTCAACCATATCTTCTATCTTGGCGGCCAGGTCGGACCAGGTCGTGAACTCGTATTCGGGAGTCTCGCCAATCGTACGCTGCATATAGTGAACCATATCCACGCACCTGTCGGCGTCGCCCTCTGAGAAATAATCTAACGCGAGGACTATGTATACGTCGTATGCGGTAAGCGTCGCGTCGTACGTATGCACCCACGTCCCGCCGGAGCCGCCCATCTTCTCCGGCGGCGGGTCCATCGAAAGGTAGTTTTCGCCAGCTATAATCGACCCGGAGAAGTCGTCAACCGCCGATAGCGTATACGCCAACCCGATATATAAAGCCCTCTTGTCGGCATTGGAGTCAGAATAACCCGCGCCGTAAAGGATACCATCTTGGAAATAATCGGCGGCCAATTCATCGTCGTGAAGACGCATATAGGTCCACCCCAAGCCGTTGTAAGGCGCCATATAAGATTCACCGTACTTTTTTAAGGCGATACCGAAGTACTCTTCGGCTTCATCATAGTCTCCTGCTACCCAAGCTTCCCACCCCATCGCGACATAATCGGGCGGCGGAACGTAGATTACGACATCTCCGCTTTCGCATCCCGAAAGGGATGTTAATAAAACCGCCAATACTGCTGATCGAACGACGTGCATACAACCACCGCTTCCCTTGATCTTCCTATCATACATATTTTTAGTATTACACAATTTAATAAAGTTACGCAAAAAACCGGCCTTCCGGCCGGCTATCGCTTGACAATTCTTTTAACAGTTACCGCGTAACGACCATCTTCTTGACGGCGCTGTAGTCACCGGCCTCCATCCGGTACAGATAGACACCGCTCGCCATTCCGTCGGTACTAATCGGCTCGATATGCGTTCCCGCCGACATATCCTCGTCCACCAGCACCTTCACTACCTGCCCGGCTATGTTGTACAGCTTTATCGTTACGTGTCCGTCCTCCGGAAGCGCGTACTTCACCTTCGCGCTACTCCCCGCAGGGTTCGGATA
>Ga0180438_10000392_pt1 | contig 86989 bp, 50 predicted proteins | sample SS_ome_12_FD_132455 | JGI IMG/M metagenome (GOLD analysis project Ga0180438, IMG submission 132455) | Hypersaline lake sediment archaeal communities from the Salton Sea, California, USA - SS_3_D_2 metaG | ecosystem: Environmental > Aquatic > Non-marine Saline and Alkaline > Hypersaline >... | reverse complement strand
GCGCTAGCCCCCGGTTCTTTCCGCGCGGCCATGTCCTGCAACCGCCGCGTTGGTACCCGGTTCCAACCTGGGGCTAGCGCCCTCAGGCTGATTCAAACCTGGGGCTAGCGCCCTCAGGCTGATTCAAACCTGGGGCTAGCGCCCTCAGGCTGATTCCAACCTGGGGCTAGCGCCCTCAGGCTGATTCCAACCTGGGGCTAGCGCCCTCAGGCTGATTCAAACCTGGGGCTAGCGCCCTCAGGCCAATGGTCGCTGGGAAAATCAGCCGCAACGCACTAGCGTCCCGTTCTCAGGCGGATTCAAGCCTGGGGGTTAGCGCCCTGCGGCCCATGCCCTTGCGCCGGTTTCAGGACCGAACCTACCGCAGCGGTCCCCAGATTTCCTGAAGAAGTTCGTAGAAATCCGGATCGTGCTGCTTCAATTCCGCCGCCACAAACGGGTAAAAATCGTTGCGGTAAAAATAGGCTTCCGTTCCCTCGGCGAAGTATTCCTTGTGATCGGTCATCGCGTAGTGGCGGACCGTGGCGCCGGTAAATAGCAAAACCTCCTCGTAATTTCCCGCCTTCTTCGCCGCGCCATACGCGGCCCGAATCCGCGGCTCCTCAAACCCCAAAACCTGGTCGTGGTACCCGTGGGCCAGTTCATGCAGGATCACCGCGGGGTGCTTGATCATCTGCGACCGCGAAAGCAACTCCGCGGCCCGCGTGATGTGCACCTTCTTGTGCAGGCGCGGATCGTGCCCGTGGTTCTTCAGCCAGCCGAGGTCCGGATGGTACTGCATGGCGCCCAAGGTGGGATGCCGCCACTGGATCCAGATTTCCACCTTCCGCAGGTCGGCGAGCTGCTTGGGCGGCGCCAAAATGGCAATCCGCTGCAAGTGATTGGCGAGCATCGCCAGGGCCCGGGCGCCTTCCTCGGCATGTTCGCCTTCCAACAATTGTGGATCGACGTGAACGGTCCAGCCTTCGATCCGCCGGACGACGGGATCGACGCGGCTCTCCTCGGCAAAAGCCTCGCTAACAAAAGCCGCGAGCAACACCGCCCCCGCGCACGTCGATAAGCGTAAGAGGCTATTCATGCGGCGAGGGGTCATGTGGCGAGGGGGTCGGGAGTCTTTTTCGGTCCGGGCAACGTGTTCTCCATTGGATCGCCGGTCGGACCGAAAAAGACTCCCGACCCCTTATCTGCTCCTGCGATCGGTCGAACATAGCCCCGGCCAGTGGCCGGGGCTATGTTGGCGCACGGACGATCGCTCAAGATGCCGTGGACGGAACCGCCAGCAATTCCAGGGCAGGTGGAAGACCGGTCCCACGTTCTACGGTCGTTTGTACCACCAGGGGCAATGCTCTCGCGAACGGACGAGCCAGGGGGCGAAGATGAGCAGCAGCAGATGCCGCCACATCCGGCTTGGCTGGTCGAGCTTTCGCGCGGAGGTGACGACCCGCGGCCGGCGGATGACCAAAAACCGCTGGCGGCGGCGGGCGCCCAACTCGCGGAGCGCTTTCGAAAACCATAACTCTTCGGAGGCGTACACGCGGAGGCTGAAACCGCCGATTTCCGCAAAGGCGTCCGCTCGGCAAAACACGAAGCAGCCCGCCGCCCACTTTAGCCGCGGGGCGAAGGCGTTCCAGAAGTTCATCAGCGGAATGACGCTCCAGTGCGGCCGCGTTTCGAACCGCACGAGGGCCCCGCCGCCGATCACGTCTCCGCTGGCCAGCGCCGCCAAGGCCGCCGCAAGCGTCACCACCGGCGGACACGTATCGGCGTCGGTAAAGATCAGGTAACGGCCCCGGGCCACAGCGGCGCCGGCGTTGCGGGCCCGCGAAATCTGGTTGATCGGCTCGCAGACGACGCGGGCGCCGCAGGCGGCCGCAATCTCGCCGGTGGCGTCGGTCGAATTGTTGTTCACGACGATGACTTCCCCCGGCTGAGGAAGTTCGGACAAAGCCCGCAGCAGATGCGTCAGCGTGCGGGGAAGATGTTCCGCTTCGTTGTAGGCGGGAATGATGATCGAGAATTGGGGGGCGGCCGCGTTCATCGTTTCAGGCCCGCAGCGATTCCAAAAGGATCCACCCCAATCCGCACGCGACCAGCAAGCCGCCCTCCCAGCGGGCCAGCAAGAGCCGGGTATTCATCATGACGACGGGCAGCAGCGTCAGCCCGGCAAAGATAAGGGCCTGCGGCGGATTGAGCTCCGCGACCTTGATCGGCGAAAGCGTCGCCGCGCTGCCGAGCACGAACAAGATGTTCATGCAGTTGCTGCCGAGCAGGTTGCCGAACACCATGCCCGGGCGCTTTCGCCATGCGGCGGCCAGACAGGTGACCAGTTCGGGCAATGACGTGCCGATCGCGGCCACGGTGATTCCGATAATCCACGGCGAGACGCCGACCGCAGTCGCCAGTCGGGTGGCCGATTGCACGAAGAAATGGCTGGCGGTGAGCACGACGGCCAGCGCCGCGGCGGCCCGCAAGGGATCCCACAGGCGAAACCGCGGCGCGGCCTCGTTTTCCGTTTCTTCTTCCCTGGAGACCAGGTGGATGGTGATGACCGCGACGGCCCCGAGCAGCAGCAGGATTCCTTCTAGCCGGCCGATCGCGCCGTCCCAGGCGACGGCGATGAAGGCGACGGTCGCCGCGATCATCAAGGCTCCGTCCCGTCGCACCCACCTCCGCGAGACGAGCAGCGGCGTAACGAGCGCGGAGAGGCCCAGAATGATGCAGACGTTGCAGACGTTCGAGCCGACCACGGCCCCCGCGGAAAGCCCGCTGTATCCTTGTAGCGCCGCGCCGACGGCGACGGCCCATTCGGGCAGGGAGGTGCCGATGGCGACGACCGTGGCGCCGATGGCGGCACTGCTCAAGCCCAGCCGCCCCCCAATGGCCGCCGCCCCCTGCACGAAGAAATCGCCCGCGATCGCGAGCGCCGCCAGGGCGATGACGATGACCAGGCAATCGACGAAAACGATCGGGGGAGGCGAAAGCAATGGAGATTCCTGCGGTGGTTGGATTCCCAAGAACTTACCACAGCCTTCGAGGGAACTGCAAAGCAGGCTCGCCGTGGTCGAAGGCCCGTTGAACGCGACGTGCGGGCGTGGTAGGGTTAATATTGCCTTTGTTGGCGCGACCCCCACACTCGGGGATTGACGAGGCGGTTTTCTGAAAAGCGTTCGCTCGAGATCGGTGGTTAGCCATGTTTTCTCTTCGGTCTGGCCGCGACGGCTTCACTCTGATTGAGCTGTTGGTCGTGATCACGATCATCGCCATTCTCGTCTCCTTGCTGTTGCCGGCGGTGCAATCGGCCCGCGAGAGCGCCCGGCGGGTACAGTGCAAGAACCACTTGAAACAACTCGGCGTCGCGTCGCGAATTCACTTAAGTGCCCAAGGTCATTTTCCGTCGAGCGGCTGGGGGTTTAAGTGGACGGGCGATCCCGACCGCGGCTTCGGCGCGAGCCAGCCCGGCGGATGGGCCTACAACCTGCTGCCCTACCTGGAGCAGGGAAACATCCACGAGATCGGCGCCGGCACGGGTTCGTCCAAGTACGAGGAGCTCAAGCGGCACAAGCGCGCGGTGATCCCGCTTTTGCACTGTCCTTCGCGCCGGCCAGCGCAGCCCTATCCTGCGAGCGAAAGCTCCTACAACGCCGCCCAGCCGACGGAGTTGGCCAAAACCGATTACGCCGCCAACGGGGGTTCGACGGTCATTCTCGGCTCGGGCCCGTCGTCGCTCAGTTGCCTGGACACCTACCCCAATTGCAGTTGGACCCACAGCGACGATTGGATGAAAGCGAACTTCGACGGCGTTTCGAGCGAACGGAGCGAGGTGAAACAGGCCCACGTCGATATCGACGGGACCTCGAACACCTTGCTCATCGCCGAGAAGTATCTCAATCCGAACTATTACCTCAACGGCGCCGGCTGTTCCGACAACAACTCCGTCTACCAGGGTAACGACTGGGATACGAACCGCTGGACGCCGCAACTGACCAGTTCCGGCGTGAGCAAATGGGCTGAGCGGCGGCCGATGCAGGACACGCCGGGTGTCGAGAACTGCACCGAGCGGTTCGGCAGCGCCCATTTCACCGGTTTGCAGGCCGTATTCTGCGACGGTTCGGTGCGGACCATCAGTTACGAGGTGGACCCGCGGGTGTACGCGTCGGTGGGCATCCGTAACGACGGCTTGAAGATCGACAGTTCCGACCTGTAAATCGCCCCTCCCAGCAGGCATGGTCTCATGCGAGCCCCATTCCGTTTGTTTCGTCCGGTTCATTGGCCCCGACTGGTTCTATGGATCGCGTGTTGTGTCCTGGCGGCCGGGTGTGTGGGCCGGGGCCCTTCCCGGCCCGATTTCGACCCCGCCGCGTCCGGCGCGGAAGCGGTCCGCTTGTATGACAAAAACGGTGACGGTCGCATCGCCGGTGAAGAACTCGACGCCTGCCCGGCCCTGAAGATGGCCACCGGGCGGGCCGACCAGGACAGCGACGGCGGGTTGACGGCGGGCGAAATCGCCGATCGCATTCGCTATTTTCAAAACGCCAACACGACCATCCTCAACGGCTCGGTGGAAGTGACGCTCGACGGCCGGCCGCTGGAAGGCGCCACCGTAACCTTCGAACCCGAACCGTTCTTGGGCGATTACTTCAAGCCTTGCAGCGGCGAGACCGACGCCAACGGCCGCGCCTCGATGGAGGGCCAGGACGCGAAGTTCCCCGGCCTGTACCTGGGTTTCTACCGCGTCCGCGTTTCCAAAGACGTGGACGGCAAGGAAACCATACCCGCCCACTACAACACCGAAAGCCAACTCGGTTACGAGGCGACGGATGACATTCCCGAGGTGTCGAATATCATCCAGTTCGAACTGACAAGCGGAGGGGTCCACGAAGGCGCATAAGAAAAGCGGTCAGGACTCGTCCGTCGTGTTGTGGTGGTTCGTCTTCTGAACAAAGGAGGAACCACGACGAGCACAAAGAGCACGACGTACAACCGTAATGACACTGAGCCACGACCGTGAGGGAGTGGCCGCCGCAGGGTTAACGGACGCGGGGGCCGCTTCCTGACGGGCGCGGCTCGGCTCGGGGGACCGCCACATCGTCAACGGCGGGACGCCCCGAACCCCGAACCCCGAAATCAACGCCACTTGGTTGCGGGGCTAATTGCGGGTTTGGAACAGGATGGTGATTGGCCGCGAGATTTCTTTCTTGCCGTCCCACTCCGTGATGGCGTACACGCCCCGCAGGCCCGGTCCGGGGGCCTTAAGGGTGACCCGCAGCGGCGTGCCGTGGGTTTCGAGGACCTCCAACGGTTCGAGGTCCGCGTAGTACGTCACCTTCACGTCATCGCCGGCCGGGCCGGAGGCGACCAGTTCGAACGGTTCGTTCGCCGCCAGGTAGGAATTCCGCCAGCCGTGCGAATTCGGAAAGCCGTAGTTGGCGTGACCTTCGAACCGGGGGAAATGGATGACCGTAAGCGGGTTTTCCGAAACGAACGCCTGCCACAGCCGGGCCATCCGCTCGTTCGGCAGCCACGAGAGGTTCTTCGAATTGCCTCGGTATTCGTTCACGGGCGTGATCTGGGGGAAATTGGTCTCCCACGTGTCGTTGAGTCCATACCAGCCGTCTTGTTCTCTCAGCGTCTTGAGCTTCGCGGGGCCTTTGGCGAAATCGACATTCTCCGGCACACGCATCTCGCACAAGTCGACGAAGTACGGAAAGATCAGGCCGAACGATTTGTGTTGCCGGTGGTAGACCCGCCACATGGGGGCCTGGGCCCAGAGCGCGTGTTTCTGCCGGAGCACCGGCGCCGCCTGCAATGCGTGCTTAAGGTGTCCGCCGTCCTTGGAGCCGAACACGTGCAAGTGCGGTGTGTTTAGTACGGCGCGGTCTTCCGTGTCGGCGCCGGCCATGCCGATGAGGGTGACGCCGGCCGCCACGGTCAAATCGGGATAGAGAGACGCCGCCCGGGCGGCCGCGCCGCCGGTCGCCGAGGCCCCCACCGGCATCACGGGGATGTTCGGCAGCTCCGTAAAGCCGGTCGCTTCGGTGAGCCGCTTGATGACCTGAGGATAGAGCCTCACGTCCCACGCACCACCCAACCGGGCGAACTTGTAATGCGACAGGATCTGGTTGAACGGTCGCGTTTGTTTCAGTTCGTAACGGCCCTCCCACGTCTTCATGTCGTGTGGCTTGCGCTTCTCGCCGTCGTGGTCGAACTTCAAATGCTGGTCGTAGTCGTAGGTGATCTCCTTATTGCCGGTGGACCAGACCAGGCCGCGGATTTCGCTGGGCTTCATGTCCTTGGGCATGGCAAGGAACGCCGATTCCTGCACGCCGGCTTTGCCGGTGTCCACCAGCGCGAAGTGATAGACCCACGGCTGTAGCGGCGGATGATATTCCTTCCAGTCCTTCTCGGTCGCGGCCGTGTCGTTGCCTTCGTCCACGTGAAACGAAATATGGTCGAAGGTCATGGTGGCGGGCGTCTTGCCGTCGGCCCCGCCGGTAAGCTGCGGACCGACCCAAACGGTTTGCGCGAGCATGACCTTGAGGTAGTCGGCGCCGAATTCTTTCCACTGCTTGCCGTCCTGGCTGGTGAAAAGATAAACGTACGGATAGTCGCGGACGACCTTCAGCCACAGGCCCTCCGCATCGGTTAGCGAGCGGTCATAATCGTAAAGATACGACCGGGTGCTGCCGTCATGGGTGCTCGGCGTGACCTGGTACTTCATCAGCCACCGCCACGCCTTTTGGCCGGGGCGACCGTCGTAGCGGAGATTCACCTGGTTCTCGGGGCCGTCCAGTCCCGCCCGCAGCATCACGCCGTATTGCGGATCGGGCGTGCCGGTGGGCGCCTTGGCGACGCGGCAGACGAACGTGAAGTTCGACGCGTCCGTCTCGATGCCCGCAAAGGTTCCTTCGAAACAGGAATCGGCGGCGTCGCGGCCGCCGGCGATAAGCGTGAAAGCGCCCTCCTTCGTCCAGCGCGAGATCGGGCCGTCGATCGGAGCGCGGCAGAGCTGGACGACGTCGAACTCCACCTCGGCGGCGCCGATCACGCCAGCGAAAGAAACGATGAGGGGAAGCAGAAGCCAGCGGGCAGAATGGAAGCGGGTCATGGTGTGCCTTCACGGTGAGAGGTGGAGATTGCTCTTGCGATCAACCGCAAGCCGAAGGCGTCGCGGTTTTCGACCACGGCCCGCGTCGCCTGCGGCTCGGGGTTAAACGAAACGGCCCCCGTCGCCTGCGGCTCGGGGTTAAACGAAACGGCCCGCGTCGCCTGCGGCTCGGGGTTAAACGATTCAGAAGACGATCACGCCGTCTTCCACGCGGACCTGCCGCTTGCCGACGATGGCGGTGTCGCCCTTGACTTCGACCTTGGGCGGGTTTTCGGTCTTGGGAAAGAAGAACGTCAAGTTCTGTTCTCCAACCTTTACCGTCTGCCCTTTGGCCTTGGTGTTGGTCACCAGCATCACGTCGGCGCCGCTCTCGCCGGTAAAATCGACGGCGAAGCACGCGCCGTTCGAAAGCTTGAGCGAACTGAGTTTGCCGTTGGCGTCGGTGGACCAATGCTCGGTGGCGGCCTCCTTGAGTTCTCCCCAGCTCTCCTGCACTCCGCCGGAGTGGATTTTCAAACCCGAGTCCGGCCTGGCGCTCATGTAGCCTCGCGTGCGGTTGGTGAGGGCGGTGATGATGACGTCGTTACGGTCTTGCCAACGATTCCGCCAACAGAAGAATCCGTAGATCGAATCCTGGTAGCAGTGCGGCAGCACCTGGTTCGGGTCCTTGGCGTCGGCGCCGATCGGCCAGTTGACGAACGAGCAGACCGTGTGGTGCGGATAGGGACTGACGGTGTCAAAGGGACCGCCGGCCGCCGCGTCCCGTTCGGCCATGAACCGCTCGTAAATCCACTTCATCGCGGCGGCCTCGTCGTCGCGCACCGCGCCAATGCCGATGGCGAAATAGCCGGCCCCGCTCACGCCGTCTCTCGCCCATACGTTGTGCCCGTAAGCGCCGCGGATCGGCGACACCTTCGTTTGCCCGCCGTCAAAAAGCGTTTGATACATCCACTTCAAGGCGGTCATCCGGGCATTGGGGCGTTCGGTATCGACGAAGTCCTTGCCGTCGGCGTGCTTCCAGCCCTCCACGGCGGTGAGGTAGACGATTTGGGAAGACATCGAGCCGGTGCCGTCCCCTTCGGCAAAGAAGCCGCCGTCGCCGAAGCCTTCGTTCAGATTGCGAATCATCGAGTTAAGCGCGATTTTCTTAAGCCGGTCGATCTCTTCCGGATCGACGAAGTCCTCGCCTTCCACGGCGAGAACCACCAGCGACGCCCCGCCCACCTGCATGCCGAAATGGTTGCTGGCCGGGGGCATCGTTCCGCGGCAAAGGTTCTCCAGATCCAGTGTCTTTTTGGCGTCGCGTTTCTCCTTGCCCTGGTCGTACGCATACAGGGCCTTGCCGAACTTTTCGCGGGTGGCGGGGTCCCAGCCGTCGTAGCACAGATCGTAGCCCACGGCATACCAGCCCAGCGTCGGACCGGCCCGCAGCGCCCCGCCCGGTTCGACGAAGCTGTAGCGGTCGTCGCGGTCGCGGACGCCCGCCAGGGCCTTCTCGAAGCACTGCTTGCCCAGTTCGGCGTACTTCTTGTCGCCGGTAAGCTGGTACAGCAGCCCGTACCCGGCGGCGTGGCCGATGGTGTATGTGCCGATGGGGAGCGTCTCCTTGGACTTTCTCGCGTAGGCGGCTTTCGAGTCGTTGAAAAGCTTGGTCATCGTCTCGCCGTCGCCGCCATTAAGCTGCTTGCGGAGCCGGGCGATGATCGCCTGCCCCTCGGGCGTTTGGGCCTTTTTGCGGAGGGCCGGCACGTCGCTCTTGCGGAACAAGAGCCTCGGATGCTCGCCCGGCTTGGGCGGCTGGAAGCCTTTCACCTCGCTGTAATAAGGGAGATCGTCCTCCTCCTCGTACCGGGTGATTCCCTGGCGAAGCTTGCCTTCGAATCCCCCCTTGAGATGAATGTCGTTTTGCCCCTGAACCTTTACCGTCATTGCGTACGTGCCCAGCACGTAATTCTCGAGCGGGCGGCCGTCGATCTCGAAAATGTACGTGGCGGGGTCCATGTCAAGCGTTTTTGCGGGAACGACGATGCGGCCGGCGAGCCGATCGCGGGTGGCGGTCAGCTCACTTTTCTCCGGCGAAAACGCCGTTAGATTCGATACCTGGTTCTTGCGGTTGAGCACAGCATGGGCCGCCGAGGTCAGCTTGCCGTCCTCGAAACCGAGGTCGAGCACCATGCACCGCACGCCGTAGCTGGGGTCGCCACCGACCAGGGCCGCGTGCAGGTTGAGTTGAAACGTCACCGGCTCGGGCAGGTCCGGCTGGCGCGACTCCCGCCCCTTGGCGGTAAGTGTGCCCGACTTACCGAAATCGGCGGTGGGATCGTCCGTGTTCACTTTCAGGAGTTTCCATTCACCCGTGAGCTGGTCGCCGTCCCGCTTTGCGCTGATGTGCATCTCGATGGTGTATGGCTGATGATCGAGCGGCACCCAGGCGTCGGGGGCGACGTGGATCGTCACGCTGCCCTCCATCTTGCCGTCTTGCAGAGGAACCTCGGAGAAATCGGCATAGTGCCAGTTGCGGTTATAGGACATCTTGGTCGCGAGGCGGCCGGGAACCCGCGCGCTGGTCGCGACCGACTGCCACGCTCCATCCCGCTCCCAGGCGTAAAAACTCAGCGGCATCTTGCCGCCTTGAAAGAAGCCCTCGAGTTGAAAATCCCACCGCATTTCGGCGGCGGTAATGGGGGCGGCGAAGGCGACGCTCGCCACAGCGGCCAGAAAGGAAACGGCAAGAGGGCAACGACGGAACATGGCGGGATCTCCAGGGGTACGGGTACGGGCGGGAACTGCCGGAACCGTTGGCGAAGGCGTGTCCGCCAACAGGATCCGGGAAAAAGCATACGCAACGCGTCCGCCGAAATCCAGCAAATGGCGCGGTCGTTTTCGGCGGCGCGCAAACGGCGGATTGAAGGGGACGGCAGCGGGAAATACAGTGACCTGTGGTGGCGCTCCGCGCCTGATTCCCTCCGTCGCCTTCACCCTGCAACGTCTTGAGGCTGCCCTGATGAGAATTTTGGCGAACCTTTCGCGGAGAAATTTTTTGGCCGTTTCGGCCGCAGCCGGCGTCGCGGGCGCCGCCGGAGGCGCCGCCGCCCGTGGGCCCGCTCCGGCGGAGTCCTCGGCCACCGGCCAAAAAACGCGTCCCTTTCCCCTGTCCCTGGCTTCGTACTCGCTGCGCAAGTTCTCCTTGGAGCAGACGCTGGCGATGACGCGGCGGGTCGGCCTGGAAGCAATCTGCCTCAAATCGTTTCACTTGCCGCTGACGGCTACCGACGCGGAGATCGCCGCGGCCCGGCGAAAAATCGAAGCCGCCGGAATCAAGCTTTGCGGCGGCGGCGTGATCCACATGCGGCAGTCCGGGCAAATCGAGCCGGCCTTCGCCTACGCCAAAAGCGCCGGGATGCCGTTGATCGTGGCGGCCCCCGCGGCGGAACTGCTCGATGAAATCGAAAAACAGGCAATCGAAAACGATATCGTGATCGCCATCCACAACCACGGCCCAGGCGACGACCACTTTCCAACGCCGGCGGCCGCGTATGAGAAGATCAAAAACCGCGACACGCGGATCGGCATCTGCCACGACATCGGCCATACCGCGCGTTTCGGCGAGGACGCCATCGAGCAAACGAAATCCTGCGCGGACCGCATCTACGACGTCCATATCAAGGACGTGACGGCGGCCACGGCTCAGGCCCACGAGACCGTGGTTGGCCGTGGAATCATTAGCGTCCCCGCGCTGCTCCGCGTCCTCGCCGCGACGAATTACGGCGGCTACCTCTCGTTCGAGTACGAACCCGACGCCGACGACCCGCTGCCCGGACTGGCGGAATCGGTGGGGTACGTGCGGGGGGTTCTGGACGGGATGAAGCGTGAAGTGCGCGAGCCTGGCGAGCCGGCTCGGGGATGAGGCGCGGTGAACGGAACACCGGGCGGGCGTTTCCTCCCGTTTTTTTGGGATTTCCCGCCAACAAGTGGAGGGCGTCTGCCTATAATTGCCAGTGACAAGGCGCGTAGCGCCGCATTGCGAAGGAATTGAGCCAACGAAGCTCTTGGCCGGCGTAAGTTTGACATTCCGGCCCAAGCGATTATGCTGAAAGCTTCCGCTGTTTTTGCCGCCGGATTGGCTGAGGCATCGCCACCGGTCCCGCCGCAGCGATTTTTCCCCACCCAAAGTCCCTGTTGGACACTCTGATAAGGAATGGCACGTGATGCACGCTCGCGTACACCTGGCGCTTGCCACATGGTTCTTGGCCGTGAATTTGGCCCCCGCCGGCCCGTTGGAGGAAGCGCAGAAGAACGTCGAGGAGGGACGCTACGCCGAGGCGGAAGAAGCCCTCAAACCGCTGTTGGCCCAGACGAAGCCGCCGCGCGAGGCGATCCGGCTCTCTCTCGAAGCGGCGCTGGCCGACGGCCGCCTTGTCACCGCCGAGCGGCGGGTGAAGGCCCTGCTCGCGGAGACGGCGGACGATCCGGAACTGGTCCTCTTGGCCGCCGACGTCGCCGACCGGGCGGGCAACGACCTGCTCGAGGGTGACCGGCTCTATTACTACGTGCAGTTGCAGCAAGCGAAGACCGATGCGCTGGCCAATGCCTATTACCGCCTGTTGACGCGGACGGAGAAGCCCGACGCCCTGCGTCGCTACATCGCCGCCTACGGAGCCGACGAGATCGCCTGGGAAGAGGGCCTGCGGATGTTGCGGCGGCAGATCGACGGTCGCCGGGTCGGCGCGATCAGCGAAACGGTCGTCTTGTTGCTCAACGGTTTTCCCGAGGCCAATCGCGTCGCGGAAATGGATGGGCTTCTCAGCGAGGCCTTCCAGGTGTTCGGCGTGCAGGTCCATGCGATTGTCCAGACGCTGATGACGCACGCATTGCCCCAGGACTTTTTCCGGGGGCGCGCCTGGTCGGAATTGGAACGCTCGGAGCGGCGCGTGGGACTAAGTGACCTGTTGGCGGGGCAGGCCGCCGCCGGCCGGCTTTGGCCGATCGAAGTCCAGGGAAGACTGTCCTGGGTCAAGGATATCCGTGACGAGGCGCAGCGGCTCGAACGGGCCCGGCAGATTCTCGGGATCGAACAGTCGTATCTGAGGGCCGAGAACCCGGAGTATTACCGCGATTACGTATGGGCGATCCTCGATGCGTACCACGCGTACCAGGCGCCGGGCAAGGAACTTGTGGACGAGGCCAAGGCCAAGGAGCTTTGCGAGAACTTGCTTGACAAGTATCAAGGGCGTGAGGCGGAGATTCGCTTTCTTTGCGACCGATTCGCCAACGACCGCCCGAACAACAAATACTATTGGAGCGACGATACTCGCACGGAGATGGTTCTGGCGCACCCGGCGGCTTTCTCCGCGCAACGTCTGAGAGATTCGGCGAAGTCGATCGAGTCGAAACAACAACTGCAGCAGGTATTGAAGGCCGCCGGCGAGACCCGATGGGACGTCCGCGGCGCCTTGGCGGCCCGGCAAGCCCAACTCGACGAGGTGGAGGGGGCGATCGAAGGGATGCGGGCATACCTCCGCGTGCATGCGGGCGACATCGACCGCACGGCAGTCATCAACTTCCTCTCCGTCGCGGCGATCCCGCTTGAGAAGCGGAAGCAAATCTTGCAGGAGTACGCCACCGCCATTGGCAAGCACCGGACCGTAACCGAGCTGGTCAAGGATATTGAACATCGCTACCGCGACGCCAGGCCGGTGGTGGAAGGTCTTAAGTATCCAGCCGCGGGGCAAGACCCGATCTCGGTGGCGTTGGTCACGCTTTCCGGCTCTAGCCGGCCCGAGGATCGATTCGACGCGGCCGTGGCGGCGGCCTTGAAGGCGTTCGGTTCGAGGTTCCCCAACCCGTCCAAGGGCGTCGACAACGACGCGATGGCCCGCCTGATCGAGATGTATCAGGGCAAGGACTACTCCCGCTACGCCGGCCAGAAGCTGGGCTTTGCCCGCACGTTGGCGCCGAATCTCTCGGACCAGGCCGACTTCAATGCGTACGCGAAGACCGTCGAGGGTGATCACGCGGCCACGTGGGAACTCCTCAGGGGCGCCCTCGACGCCAAGGCGAATCCCGACTGGAATCTCTTCGCCGAAGCCCGCCACCCCTCGCAGAGCGATCAGGCCCTGCTGGCCGGCCATTACCGAGACATGACCGCCAATGCGTGCCTCCGCCACTTGGAAGTCAACGCCTCGGCGTGGCCCGACGCGACCCTCTACGAGCAGGCCCTCGCCGTCTACAAACTGCACGACATGTCGGGCGCCTCGGAAGAACGCCAAACGAAGGTCCTGCAGTGGCTCGGCCTGTTACCCGACAGCGACAACCGCGCGATTCCCAAGCTACCGGACGATTTGCTCAGTGCGCTGACCGATACGTATCTCGTCAAGCGGGAAGGCGCCCGCCCGCATGAATACGGGACGCTGCTGGCGTTGCAGGCGGCGGGCCGGCTCAAGGAAGGGGTGGCTGCCCAAGTCGCGGGGATGAAGAACTTGCCGCCCCGCAAGCAAGTGCAAGAGTTGGCGTGGTTCATGTCGGAGCGGCCGCATGAAACCCGCTGCGGTCTGGACAAGGCCGCCGGTTTCGGAGAGGTCGTAAGGGATGATTATCTGCCGGCCGTTGCAGCGGCGGCTGCGCAGGTATCGGAGATCGAGGCCCCGCTGACCATCGTCGATTACGGTTTCCCCGCTCGATACCAGGGGTGGCTTTACGGCCAGGGCACGCCGGAAGAAACCCGGTCGAAGGTCTACGCCTTGGAGCGGCCGATCTTGCTGCTGGCGGTGCGCGGCGCCCGGATCGCCGACGATGTGGGGGGCGGCTGGGACGCGTTTCGCCGAGGTCTGCGCGATGCCATCGAGTCGGACAATCAGGGCATGGCCCGTGCCTACGGGACGGCCATGGCGCGGGCCACGCACCAGGGCGACGGCGTGGAACTGGATGAGGTGGAGGAGCTAACGGCATACTTCGTGCGAACCAGACAATGGGAATATCTCTACCCGCTGGTCCGCACGGTGAAATGCAGCAACGACGCCGCCCAGTCGTGCATCAATCAACTCCGCACGCAGGCGGCGATGCAGGTGCCCGGTTTGTACGCCGTGAACCCCAAGGACCCGGCCTACCCGATTTACGTCGCCGGCGATGAGCTGGCCGCCGGCAACGATCAGCGGGCGTGGGAACTCGTGCGGCCCAAGCTCGACGTCTTCGCCAAGGCCCCGCTGGCGTACGATCCGAACCTCGCGGTCTGGATCGTCGAGCGGATGCGGCTGGCCCGCGGCGAAGACGACGTGTTGTTGCAGAAGGCCCGCGATCTGGTGGACCTGCTGCTAAGCGAAGAAGAAAAGCTCGGCCCGACGCTGACCGCCCAGGCGATGCTCACGCGGGCCGAGATTCTCCGCAACCAGCGGAATTACGACGCGGCCAAGATGGAATACCAAACGCTGCGGAGCAACCCCGAACTGGCCAGCACGGAAGCCGGAATGGAGGCGAACCTCCGCAACGTGGACCTGTTGATCACGATGGGCGACACCGCCTCGGTCACGCCGATTCTCGAAAACTGGCTCGCCACGCAGGACCCGCGGCTGAAGACCGAGGCCCACTACTTCCAGGCCCGGCTCGCCTTCGACGCCGAGGACTACCGCGAGGTCCGCAAGGAGCTCGACAAAGTCTTCGAGTACAACTTCACGCATACCGAAGGCCGGCTCTTGGAAGGCCGCTGGCGGAAAGCGACCCGCCGCGTGGACGACACCGAAATTCTCGTCGGCCGTGTCGGCGAACGGGAGATCATCATTCCCGGCCAGACGCTTCCCATCGAAATCCAGGACCGCAACCTGAGCGTGGTCGGCGGTGGCCGGTCGATCCCGGTGGTCGTTACGACTTCCAGCGGCGGCGACAAAGAGGTCGTCAACCTTTACTCGCAGCCCCGCAACCCCTACCGGTTCCGCGGATCGATCGACACGAAGCTGGCCGGCGCGGTCGCCGGCAACGGCTACCTGGAAATCAACGGGGCCGACGAAATCCATTACGAGGTGGATCCCGAGTTCCTCACCAAGCGGGGTCTGCCGCAAGGCGCCGTCAAGTCGCTCCGCGTGGTGGACGACGCCCGCCTGGCGGTCAGCGCCGGCACGTTCCTTACGGAGAAGGAAGAGCAAGAGAAGGCGATTCAGCGGCAGATCGAGGAACTCCGCGGTGAAAGCAGCGGCCGGACGAGCGTTGGATCGCTGCGTCCCGGCAATCCCATCTACATTCTGGTCCGCGACCGCGACCGCAACCTGGGCGACAATTTCGACACCGTGACGTTGCAGGCCCGCACTTCCTCCGGCGACGTCGTGGGCGAGGTGGTGATCTCCGAGACAGCGGAGCATAGCGGTATCTTCCGCGGGGAATTGGCGACGCAGTTGCCGCCGCCGCGGGCGACCGCCAGCGATTCGGCGGAGGGCGCCGATCCGGGCGCCGTTATCAATTCGCAGCGCGAGGGCGTGTGGCGCAGTCGCAGCGACGGCAAGGAGGGCAAGTTCCTGGGCGTCGATACGATGGGCAGCCACGCCGTCAAACGCGTCGAACTGGACACGGAAGAGAAGGACCAGATTACCCGCTTGGAACTGTGGGGACGGCTGAACGAGGATTTCGTCCGTGTCGGCTCCTATCCGCCGGCGGACACCGTCCAGTTGGGCGGCGTCTGGCATCGCGAAGCGACCCGCCCCGACAACGTGAAGACGCTGGCCGACGCCCAGCGATTCTTTCTGGAGACGTACGAGGGCGAGCCGCAACGGCTTCAGGCGGCGGCCTTGTCCAAGATCGACCGCGACCGCATCGGCCACATTCGCGGCGCCATCTACATCCCCGAGTACCGCCAGGTCGAGTTCGGCCTGCTCGGAAGCGAGAGCAATGGTCTGGCCGCTTATCTGCTCGTGGACGGGCAACCGCTGGTCGGCGGTGAAACGAGCCACATTGCGGACCGGTCCCGCGCCGCCGCGCTGCCGGCCGGCGGCCATTATGTGGACATCTACTATTGGAGCTGGGATGCGCCCCGCGAAGTGCAGCTTGCGATTCGGGGACAAGACGGCAAGCTCGCGCCGGTCTCCCCCGACGCCTTCAGCATTGCAAAGCATCCGGAACTGAAGGACTTTCTCAAGGACCGGGCCGAGATCGAGAAGACCGACACCGGTTTCGCCGCCACGTTTGAAGACCCCATGCGGCTGCGGGCCGTCCGCTGGGACTTCGTGCAGTTCACGGGGTCGAACGTCTCCGCGTCGCGGTTGGCGATGGTCAATGAAAAGGACGAGGAAGTCATTCCGTCCCCGACCGACTTCACCTCGGCCTTGACGAACGACACGCTCGAAGTCGCCCCCGGCGACCGCGTCACGCTGCAATACATCGACCGCATCACGGTCGCGGGCAGCCGCAAGGACCTGACCGGAAGCCTGTCGGCGGCATTCCAGAACGGCGTGATCGGCTTTTACTACGAAGACGTGGTCGATACCGGCCGCGGGATGGTGTCGCAGCTTTACGAGGCATTCCGCTTCCGCCCGGGCGACCAGTTCGTCGTTTCCCTGAAGGACTCGGACGTCGATCAGACGCCGGAAGCCGACCAGGTGATGATCCACGTGACGAGCACTTCCGGCAGCTCCGCCACGCTCAAGGCGGTGGAGACCGGGCAGAAGGGCGTGACCGAAGACGGCGCCGTCACCGGCATCCATACCGGTGTGTTCACGGCGTTTCTCAAGACGGTGGATCGGGCGGAGAAAGACGACCAGGGCAAAACGCTGCCGCTCCCGGCCGATACGATCATCGTCAAGCCGGGCGACACGATTACGGCGTCGTTCGTGGACATGGAGAACGCCAGCCCCGGTATCCCCATCGAGCGGATGGCGAGTATCGTCGTCGCCGACAAGACCGCCAGCGATCTGACGCTCTACCATACCTGGCAGGCCGTGGAAGAGCGCGAAGTCACCAACCGGGAGACCGGCGAAAAAGTGATCGTGCCGACGACGGTCGGCTATTACCGTCCATTCACATCGGAGGAATTGGCGTCCGCCGAGCCGATCCGCGTCAGCGGCGCCAACCCGTTGACGGTGCTGGTCGTCAATCACTCGCGGGCGTTGCACGCGGCGAGCACGATGGACGCGGCCGTAATCACCGACAGCGAACTGAAGACAGCCCGCGAACAGAAGCGGCAGCCCAAGTGGATTCGCATCAAGCTCAAGCTCGGCGGCGGCACGCCGACAGGGTTTGTGTTGCCTGGCGCCCAAGGGGGCCGGGATGAAGAGGGGGTCGAGACCATCGAGGAGCGGATTCTCCATCCGGGCAATTTCACGGGCAGCGTCCTCTTCCAACTTGGCGAACCGAATTCCGCCGAAGCGGAGGAAGCGGCGAAGAAGGGCATCGTCACCTGCCAGGGCAACGAAGTCGTCGCCCTGCAGACCTTCGACGAGCAGGGGCAGGTCGAATTCGAGAAGCGGATCCAACTGGCGACCGCCGGCCACGTCGCGCTGCTCGACAGCCGGTTCGAAGAGCCGCGGCAAACGATCCATCTGGGCCAGGAGTTCTACATTCAGGTGGTGGATCCCGACCAGGACATCAGCCCCGAGCAGGACCAGGTGAGCGTCACGGTGACTTCGGCAGGGGGCGGCGATTCGCAGACGATTCCACTTAGCGAAACGCTCAACCATTCGGGCGTCTTCACCGCGGTGTTGCGGCCGACCTTTGCCGGCGAGGGTGACGCGGCGCCGGCCGCCTCCGGCGGCGCGGACGGCGGGGAAGAGGCTGACAGCGAAACCGACGACGCAGAGGCGGATGTCGCCGACGCGGCGGAGCCCGACCGCGAATTGGACGAGGAACACGAAAGCAGCGCGGGACCCCCGCCCTCCGGCCTGCACGTCCCCAGCATCGAGGTTCTCTTGGGTGATCAGCTAACGTTCACCTACGCCGACACCTTTACGCCCGTGGCGATCGACCCGGGCGACCGTATCACGATCGGGATGATCCACAAGGGCGACGACGGCCGGGTCGAGGCGTTCAGCAAGCGTTACCCGGACGCGGAGACCGCGGTGCGGACGCAGTTCCGCATGGCCGAGGCCCTGTTCGAAATGGCGAAGGCGTACCGGAACATCAACGAGCCGGAAAAGGCCACCGAGGCGATCCGCGAAGGCCGCCGGGCGTTGGAAGAAGTCCTCCGCGACTACCCGGACAACCCGCTGATCGCCGAGGGCGAATTCCTGCTGGCCAATCTCTACGAAGAACTGGGGCGCGAGGCGCTCGATCAACTCGCGGCACAGAAGAAAAAAGACGCCCAGGCCGAGCTGAGCGACGAAGAACGCGCCCAGCGCCAGGCCGAGGAGAAGGCGACGATCGAGCGGGCCCACGCGAATCTCGCCAACGCGCTCGACCGGTTCTCGGCGGTCATCGCCCGTTGGCCCGAGTCGGTGTTCGCCGCCCGCTCACAGTTCCACAAGGGCGTCTGCCTGGAGCTGATGGGCAACTTCAAGGACGCCAACGAGGAGTACGTGAAGATGACCTATACGTACCCCGATTCTCCGCTGGTAGCCGACGCGACGATTCGTCTGGGCCTGTTCTTTTACCAGGTGGAGAATCGCTACGACGTCTCCGGGCACATTTTCTACAACTTTGCGACCCGCTACCCGACGCACGAGAAGTCGAACCGGGTGCTTTTCATGGCGGCCCAGTCATACATGAAGGGGAGCGAGACGTTGGCGGCATCCGCCCCGGTCGATCCGCGGAAGAAGGACCCGGACGCGAAGGAGCGCGAAGAAAAGATTATCGATGGCTATGCCAAGGCGGCGGACGCCCTGGCCAAGCTGGTCGAAGAGCGTCGCGAGTCGGTGGACAAGGACTTGCGGGCCCAGGCGATGTATTGGGCCGGCGAGTGCTACTACCGCATCGGTGACTACCGCAACGCGTACCTGAACCTGAAGCGCTGCACGTTCGAGTATCCGGACACGGATTGGGCCCGCCGTTGCCGCGGCTTTTTGCTGCAACAGGCGCAAGCCTTCGAGAATCTCTAAGGAGCAACGAGCATGGATGACAACCAACCAATGCGTCTTCGCGGCGGGAAGCTGCTTGCAATCGGTCTGGCGGTCGCGGCGCTCGCGCCGAACCTGGCCGGCGCTCGCGAGGCCTGGTCGTGGACTCTGCCAGGCGAGCTGTACAAGCCGCTCAACCGTGTCGAGCGGGCCCAGTTCGACAAGGCCCGCGAGATGTTCGAGCAGGCGAACGCCGCCGATGCCCGCAAGCCGGAAACGGCCAAGCTGTTCCTCGCCTCGGCGAACGAATGGAAGAAATTCCGCACGCTCTACGCCGACAACCTGAGCCAGGAGGTTTTCGCTTACTCCATCATGATGGAGGCCCTGGCCCTGCACCGCGGCAAGCGGCGGTACGAGGCCGTCAAGGTGTACACCGAGGTGCTGGATTACTTCCCCGACATGGTCTGGCTGGCGGCGCCGTGCCTTTATCACCGGGGGGTATGCCACTTCGATAACGGCGACAACAGCCTGGGCTACAAGGATTTTCGGGCGCTGGTCGAGGATCCCAAGTATCAGAAACATCTGTTGGCGGCCGGCGCGTCCAATAGCCTGGCCGAGATCCATTGGAAGGCCGGCGACTTCAGCGATGCCCTCGCCGACTGGCGGCGGATCGTCGAGACGTTCGGCGAGTCGAATCCCGACGAGGCCAGACACGCCCGCGAGCGGCTCCGCGAATGGATGTTCTTCGAACAAGACCTCACGGAATTGGAGAAATCGTTTCTCGGCGGCGCAAAAGAGGACGATCTCGACGAACGCGCCAAGCGGTATCAGCACATGCTCCGCTGGTCCCTGGAGGGACTCGGCCGCTACTGGCGGGACCGCTACTACGACCGCTTCCACAAGGCCGAAGTCTCGCAGGAAATGCGAGAGGAGCACCGCAACGCGATCATCGGCTGGTTCAAGGAAAAGGAGATGGTCTTCGCCCAGGCCAAGCGGATGTGGGATTTTCTGCATCAAGTGTACGAGGCGGAGCGATCCGAGGAACGCCTCGTCGGCCTGGTCGATTATCTCCGCACAACGGAAATGGATGAAGAGCTTCGCACGCAGCGGGCGCAGTGGGTCATCAAGGAATACTCGCACCGGGGTTGGCAGCGCCGCGCGTTTCCGCTCCTGAGCTTGATCCACGACCCGGTTACCCGCCTGTGGACGCAGTACCAACTGCACATCCAACTCGAGGAGTGGGAAGAAGCGCTGGGCATGTTGGACCTGCTTCAAGACCGCAACGAGCCGGAACTGACCCGCCGCGTCCGCTGGACCCGCGCTGAGTTGTTCGAGCGGCTCAAGCGATGGGACGAGGCGATCCAGGAATACATTACCATCGCCGAACCCCCCGAGACGCTGTGGGCCCTGGTGAACTGCTACCGCAAATCCGGTAAGCGGAAGGAGTGCTTCGCCACGCTGGTCGAAATCGCCAGCATCTTTCCCGATCACGCGGCCAAGGCCGTCTTCACGCGGGCGGAGTTCTCCCGCGAGGACGGTGAACACAAACAGGCGGTGGGGCTGTACCGCCAGTTGCTCAACCACCCGCAGTGGAAGAAGACGAGCGAATCGTCCAGGGCCCATCAACGTTTGGAACAGTACAATCTCGCCACCGGCGGCGCCAACACCGCCGATTTGGAAAGCTCCCGATAAGGTTCCCTTGAAATGAAATCGATCGTTGCCTGCTGGATTTTGTGCTGCGGCCTGGCCGCCGCGGCTTCGACCGCCTTCGCCCAGGACACCCCGGACGTAGCGCCCGAGCCGGCCGCCGAGCGCGGCCCCTCCAACCCCATGATGGAGATGCGGGCCAACCGCATGATCGAGAGCGCACTGGAATTGCTCGACTCGAAACAGGACGAACGGGCCGTCAAGATTCTCCTCTCGACTCCGCGGATGTTCCCGGACGCGCAAGCCCGCTTTCGCGCCCACCTGGAACTCGGCCGCTTCTACAGCCAGCAGCGGAAGGTGGATGAAGCGGTCCGCCAGTTCCAGCGGGTGGGCAAAGCGGAAGACCCGCTGTGGCGGGCCGAGGCCCTGCACCTCACGGGCCGAACCTACTTCAACGCGAACAACTATGACGCCGCCTTCATGGCCTTGCGGCAGGTGACCAACGACTATCCCTGGTCGTCGTTCGCCAATCAGGCGTACTTCCTGATCGGGCAGTGCCATTTCGAGCGAAAACGCTGGCGGAAGGCCGTGGAAGCCTTCCGCATGGTCGGCACGGCCGTGCCGCAGAGGGAAGACCTCGAAGACGTCACCCCGGCCGAGGCCGGCCAGCGGGTCTTCGTCCGTGTGAAGGACAAGGATCTTCCGGTCCTCTCGTCCCTCGGTCAGCCGCTTGAGGTCATGCTCAAGGCGCTGGACTCCGGCGACTCGGAAACGGTCGCGCTCGCGCAATTGGGGCGGGCCGATGAAGATTACCTTTGCTCCGTCGCGACCACCACCGAGCCCTCCAAGCCCGAGGACGGCCGTTTGCAGGTCCGTGGGGGCGACCGCATCACCGTTTACTACGTCGATCAAAATACGGCCGACGGCAATCGCAACCGGGAACTGAAATCCTCGGTGCAGCTTGTCTCGACGGCGGCCATGAGCTGGATGGACGGCGCCTTCGCCGAGCGGGTGGACGGGTTGTTCCTCGGTCAGCCGGCTTTTTTGCAGCTTAAGGACGTCGATCTGGATACGACCGACGAGCCGGACACGGTCATTCTCCCGGTTATCGCGCGTTACAAGCAGAAGAAGCGGGAAGAACTGACGCTTCCCGACGGCGCCACCCAGGAAAGCGGAGAAACGCTCGAAGAGGAAGAAGACGTTTGGATCACGCGGAATACCGCCCGGATCGAACTGCTCGAGACCGCCCCGCACAGCGGGTTCTTCCGGGGGCGGCTAGTTCCGGAGCGGGAAGATTCGGAAGGGGCCGCCCGCAGCGGCGTCATCTCCGTGATGCCCGGCGACGAAATCGTGGCCGAGTACGTCGATAAGATTCACCTGCAAGGGGACGATCCGCGGCAGGTCTTCACGTCGGCGGTCGTGGTGGAAGGCGGCAATGTCGATCCCCGCAGCATTGTCGCCACCTCGGCCGATCCCAATACGCAGGCCCGCAAGCTGCTCATCGAGTCGCAGCTTCTGCACGACTGGGGCGAGATTTTCAAGGAAGTCGGCCTGCAATCAAACGCGGACGGCCGGGCGGACGAGGGGCTGAACCGCGTCGAGGGCATCATGTCCCTGTACGCCAAGCACAGCCTCGACCGCCGCATTGTCGAGGAGGCGTACGCGACCAAGTGGGACCTGTACCTGATTAAGAACGACGTCGATAGCGCCATCGCCACCTGCCAGGCGCTCTTGACCATCTTCCCCGACACCGCCCTGGCCGATCGCGCTTTTCTGCGGATCGCCCAGGCCCAAATGAAGAGCGGCGACGAGAAGGACATCAAAAGCGCGATGGACACGCTCAAGCGGGTCCTGGCCATCGAGGATTCGCCTCATCGGGCGGAGGCCCAGTTCCGCATCGCCGAAGCGCAGGAGATGCTCGCAACGGAGAAGGGCGGAGACCTCGCACCCGCCATGCTCGCCTTCGAAGCGTGCGCCAAGACGTATCCCGACTCGCCGTTCGCCGGCGAATCGCTCAAGAGAATCATCAATTACTACCTGAACGTGAAGGACTACAGCCGGGCCATCCAGCGATTGCAGATGGTCGAACAGGACTACCCCGACGCCGAGTGGCTCGACGAGATGACGCTCAAGTGGGGCATCGCCCTGTACCGCATCGGCGACAAGCAAGGCGCCATCCGCAAGTTCCGGCAAGTGGTCGAGGAATACCCCGGCGGCGCCGCCGCGGCCAAAGCGACGAGCTTCCTGAATACGCTGACGAAGAAGTAGGGAGTTGTTGGTTGATAAGTGCTGAATACTGAGCGCTGAATACTGAATACTGAGTAGCGCCGGCCGGGCGCTCTTCCGCAATCCCCCATCCTTCCCCCAACCCCGCTGCCCCTCCCATGCTCGAGTACCTCTTTGACGGTGGTCCCTTGATGATCCCGCTGATGCTGCTGTCGATGTTGGCGGTGGCCGTGATTATTGACCGCTGGCGGGCCTTTCGCGCCGCCGCCGGTGATAATGCGGCGCTGGCGACGCAGGTACGAGACGCCCTGGACCGCAATGATGTGGAGGGGTCCATCCGGCTCTGCGAAAAGAGCGAAGGCCCGGTCGCGGCCGTCTTGCTGGCCGGCCTGGACAAGTATCGCAAGATGCTCGCGGACCGGCGGAGCATCAGCGATATCGAAACCTCGGTGGGCGCCGTCATGGCCGATTACGCCCCGTCAGCCCTCTCGGGCCTCGAGCAGCGGCTCAACCTGCTGGTGCTCATCGCCTCGGTCAGTCCGCTGTTGGGCATGACCGGCACGGTCACCGGCATGATCAAGTCATTCGACAAAATGGCGGAGGCCGCCGGACTCGATCCCTCCGCGGTGGCGGGCGGCATTTCCGAGGCCCTGCTGACCACCGCCACCGGCCTTTTGGTCGCCATTCCCGCCGTCGTCGCGTACAGCGTCTTTACCCGCAAGCTCGACGAGCAGACGGTCGAGATTGAAAGCGCGATGCGGGACGTCGCGGACGCCATCAGCCACTAGGGCACGCCGCCATGTCGCACCCGGTCAAAACGAAAGAGCGCCGCGAGCTGCAGATCGAGTTGTCCGCGTTTGCGGACGTGGCGTTTCTGCTCATCATTTTCTTCATCCTGACCACCAGCCTGATCCGCCCGAAGGGAAAGGAAATCGCGATTCCCTCGACGGAAGCGCCCCAGGAGAAGAAGGCCGAGGAAAAAATGCCGACCGTCGCGCTGGTCCGCGACAACATCCAGTTCGGCGATTCGGAAGAGAACATGCGGGACATCACGCTGCCCGAACTGCGGGTTACGCTGTACCGCATGGAGCTGCCGGCAAAGGCCGACAAGGACCGGATGATCGTGGTCACCGTCGGCGTGGACGTGCCGTACCAGCGGTACTTCGAGGTGGTCACGGCCATCAGCACGGCCGGCGGCGTCGTGGCCCTGATGGAAGAAACCGAAGGATAAGCCGCCATGCCTTTGAAACGCAAAAAACGCATCCAACCGATCGTGCCGCTGGCATCGATGGGAGATATTGCGTTTTTGCTCATCATTTTTTTCATGTTAGTCGCGAATTTCATGAAAAATGTAAACGTCGAACTGGAGCAGGCCCATAGCGAGGACGTGGCGACCGTCGAGCCGCCGCGGATTACGGTCACCGTCGATTCGGAAGGGGTCATCCGCCTGCAGGGCATCCAGTGCGGGGCGGCAGAACTGGGGCCCGCCATCGAAACGATGGTGGGCGACAACCGCGACCAGGCGGTCGAAGTCACCGTCGACCACCGCCTGTCGCGCGATATCTACATGCCGGTCATGGAAGGTCTCGCCGAGTCGGGCGCGAGAGTGATGCTCTCGGGCGAGCTTCTCAAGCAATAACCGGCAGGCAACCAATGCGAAAACGAACGAACGATTTACCATGAGCACCGTTTCGGCCAAACCGTTTGACCACGATGAAGCGATCGTCGGCATGAAGACCCTCAGGGTTCGCGACCCCGACGAGTTGCTTGCGGGCGTGAACCGCAGCATCCTTGGCAGGGCGCTGGTGATTTCCGTGGTGGCCCACGCGGCGCTGTTCGGTTTCAGCTCGTTTTCGCTCTATGAAGACTGGGCGAAGTACGGCGTGTGGCGGGAGGACTACAAGTTTGTCACGCCCGCCGACATTCGCGAGATACAAAAGATAGAGCGGGAGAAGGAAGCGGAGGCGAAGCGCGAAGAGGCCGCCGAGGCTCGCAAACAAGAACGCCTGAAAGACGCGGAGGCCGCGAAGAAATCGGAAAAAGACAAGGGCAAGTCGGAAGGCGAGGTTGAAGGGCCGGATTCACTTTCGCCCGACTCGGAAATCCTCTCCCGCGCCGCCCCCGGCACGCTCGACGACCCCGGCCTGAGCCTGGAGCCGTAAGCCCGGCCGGCGACAACGCGGACCGGCGCTCCGGCGTCGGGATTTGTTTCGGATTTCGAGATTCGGAGTTCGGATTTCCGCACGCACGTAAAATGCGCTGAACCTGGGGTGTAAGGTTCTTAGCCACTAGCCCCTTTCCTGCCGCTTTCGGCCTTCATGCCGCGTTCCCCCCGCCATCCCGTGCTGCAAACCCTCGAGGCGTTGTTTTACGCTGCGGTTCGGGTGATTCACATGGTTTGCGGGCGGGCCGTCCGCGCGGTCGGCTGGCTGGTGATGGAGGTTCAGGGGTGGTTTCCGATTCCGGTGAAGCTGGCCGCCGGATTTCTTGCGCTCTCCGTGATGGCGTGGCTGTGCGGGACGTACGCTCCGGGGTGGCTCGTAGACGGGCACGAGGAGCCGCCACAGCTCGAGCGGCTCGGCGTGTTGCAGGGCGCGGGCCAGTGGCTCTACCAGGCGTTCGTGGCCAAGCAGGCGACGATCCCCAATGACTTTCGCGAGGTGATCGAGGGGTTCGGCTACCACGATCAGGCTGAACGGTACCTGTGGCTCGGCCGCGGCGTGGCGGCCCTGTGCGCGCTGGCAGTGCTCGCGGCGTTTCTGCCTGTGCGATTTTCGCTGTGGGTGATGAAGGCGGCCTGGGCGGCGTTCGCCGTTTTCTGGGTGTGCCTGATCGGCCTCTTATGGAGCCTCCCGGCCGATCTGTACGACTACGATTACCAGGGATTTTGGAAAGGGCTGCGGAACGAGGTTTGGGTCGAAATCCTGTTCCGCTTCGGGCCCCTGTCGCTCATCCCCACGCTGGTCCTCGTCGGCCTGGTGACAAAAGCCGTGCACGAGCGTTACCGCCTGGGCAAGCAAGAAGCGAAGCGCGGTCTGGGCGACCGCGTGTTCGACTTCTTCCGCAGCGGCGGACGCGATCCCAAGTACCGCAACGCCTGGGCCTGGACGATCGCTGGATTTCTGCTCGTGCTCATCTATCCCTTTCTGCTGCGAAGTTGCGGGATGGAAGAGCCTTACGGTCTGCCGCCCGGCAGCGGCAACCCGGTGGTCGAGATGGTGAAGATCAAGCAAGAGAAAAAGAAAAAGAAGAAGAAACTGATCGTCAACAAGTGGAGCCCCTTCATCTTCGAGCGGATGAAGATCGACGATTTGCAGGTGATGGTCGAGCTGGAGAAGGAAACCCGCGACCAGTACCAGGTCTCGGAGCAGCAGGGCAAGCTCGGCAAGGGGGGTGGCAAGACCGGTGGTTGGCCGGGCGGCATGGCCAACTCCAAGCTGCGGTTCATTCGGCTCAAGTACAGCGGCGGCGACTGGGACCAGGACATGGGCAAAGGCGCCGATTACAACATGCTGGTCTACTTCCACCGGCTGACCGGCTTTCCCATCGCCCCCGACACGGAATACAAAGAGGCGGCCCGGTTGCGGCGGTTCCCCCAGGATCATGCCCCGCCGTTTATTTTCATCACCGGCAAGCAGGGCGTTAGCTTTTCGACCGAGGAAATCAAAACGCTGCGGTGGTACTGCCTTGAGGAAGGGGGCATGCTGTTCATCGACAACGGCGGCGGCTCGTTCGACCGCAATATCCGTGGCGTGCTCCGGAAGATATTTCCCGACAAGAGCCTGATCGACATCGCCAACGACGACCCGATCTTCAAGGCGCCGTTCACCTTCCCCAACGGCGCCCCGCCGCTGTGGCAGCACTCCGGCACGCGGGCCATGGGCATTCGGGCGGACGGGCGGTGGGTGGTGTTTTATCATCAAGGAGACATCAACGACGCCTGGAAGGACGGCCACTCCGGCGCCTCCGACGCGGCGGCCGAGCAAGCGTACCGCATGGGAATCAACGTCATTTACTACGCGTTTAACGAGTACCACCGGCTGCATTTCGAATGAACGGACTGTCGCCAATTCGTTGGATGTTGCCCGCGCTGGCCGGCGCCCTGGCAGTGGCCGCCGCATTTGGCGCCAAGCATCCCCGGCTGTTCACGGCGGGCGACGCGCTGCAATCGGTGGAGGCTTCCGCCGTGCCGCCACCGGCCGACGCGGCGCCAGCGGGTTATCGGGCTGCGGCGTTCGCCATGCGCTACTGGCTAAGCAAGGACAAGGCCGAAGCGGAAAAGGCCGCAGCGGCCGCGGAGATTGCTTTGAAACGGCAAAGCGATGAATCGCTTTCCGCGGCGCAGGCCCGCGACGTGGCCGGGTTGGCGGTGGCCTATGACTTCGCGGGTTCGGTCTGGCCGGCGGAGCTTGCCAGGCGGGTGGATGCGGCGTTGGCCCGCGCTGTTCGCTTCGCCGCCAGCGCAGAAGGGGTGGGGAGCCCTTCGCGTGACGATGATCTCTCCTCGCAGGCCGCTGGGCGAAGGGTTCCCGACCCCGTGGCGCCGAACTACGAACACGCCGCGATAGCGGCGGCGGCTGGCCTGGCGGCGCTGGCCTCAGATTCGTCAGATGATGAGACCCGCGGAAGACTGGCCCGGGCGGTGCGGGCATTCTTCGAAGAGGGGATTGGCCGCGACGGCGTCGGGACGGGCGCCAGTGGCTTTGCAGCCGCGGTTGAATTGGCATTTCCCTTTGTTCAAGCCTGGCGGCACATGAAGAACGAAGACCTCACCGCCGGGACCGGCGCCGCCAAGCTCGCCCCGGCGGGCCTGTTCACCGATGGGCTGATGTTCGCCGACGGCCGGTCCGATCCCTGGTGGCTGGCGTACACCGCGGAATTCGCAGCGCCGCGTTATCGGGAGGTTTGCAATCGCGCGATGGCGGAGGAAACGGCCTATGCGGCCGATCCGTGGCAGGCGATCTTTCTGGCCCTCAATCGAAAACGGCAGGGGTTGCCGGACGCCGGAACGGCTTCGCTGCGAGCGGCCTTTCGTCCGGCGTGGCTGGATGAAGAGATGGGCCTCTTTGCCACACGCAGCGGTTGGACCGCGGATGCATTCATCACGCTGTTTTACGCGGGCGCCGACGGACCGGACGCGGCGCCGCTTCGGAGGCACTTCGTGGTTCGCGGGCTGGGGCGGGATTGGATTGTGCAACCGGCGACCGATCCGTGGTCCTTCGAGTGGCCGGCCGCCAACCGGCTGAACATCACACAGGCCCTGCCGACGACCCGCTACGACCACCGCGACGTCAAGTGGATTCGTCCCTCCTGGCCGCATGCACAGTGGCGGAAGATTCGCGTTCGGCGGGACGGCGCGGCCAACTCCGCCACCGCCTACCCCTACGGCGGCGCGTTCGGTTTGACGGCGAACGTGGCGCTCGATGAAACGTCCGAGGCGGGTCTCGAAGGCGCCCGCGTCTGGCGGACGATGGGAGTCGATTACAGCGGCGCCGGCGGGGCCCAGGCGGTGATCGCCATCGTCGATAGCAGCGTCGGATTCAGCGCCTTCAATCGGGCCTTCGAGATCAACATCGGCGACGTGCCGGCTCAGCGCGTCTCCACAAGCCGCTTCGCCTTCACCGTCGCGCCGGAAGGAACCAACGCCACCATGCGGGGAACAGTGCTGTTCCCAGAGCGGGTAAGAATCGCCTACTTGCCGCCGGAAACCGGCCTCGGCGGCCGCGTGCGGGTCTATCTCGATTACCGTGAAGAAAATGACGCGATCCAAACCGGCGTCGGCGCGTTTGCCGACGCCGACGTGGGCACGCTTCGTTTGGAAGACGCCGGCATGCCCGACCTCGCCCAACGCAAGGACGAAGCGGAGACGATGCGCCGACTACTTTATCACCATACCAGTTCCACCAAGATGGGCGCAGGAGACCGCAAACCGCGGTCGGTCGGCTGCGCCGTTATCCTGCTGACGATTCAAACGGGCTTGCCACCGCGAGTCACCCCGGCGGCCGATCCCGAAGGTTTCCTTGCCAAGGTGGGCGAGCAGGAAATCTGGTACGAGGAGCATCTCATCCAGTTCGGCAAGCGGGGAGGGACGCCATGAGAGTCGCGAAATTCTTTGCCGGCGTGGTGACGGCGCTTGCGGTTTCGTTGGTTGGCGCATCGCGGGCTGTGGCGGCCGATCAGCTACATCTCACGCTGCCGAACTGCCTGCCGGTGGGGAAGGAGCGAAAGACGCTCGAAATCGATCTGATCGTCTGCGACGGCAGGGTGGACCCGGTGGCATGGGGGCACACGTCCTTCGTGCCGGGGCTGGAAATGCCAGGCGAGGTCCGCGTGCAAAGGACCCCCGACCCCCTCGGCGCCGTCACTGACGCTTCCGGCTCTGATCGAAGCGCCCGCGAGCTTATCCTTCAGATCCATTTGCCGATTTTGCATCAGCGGGAGCGGCCGATGTTCATCGGAGGCCAGGCGGATCTCACGCTGCGGCTGAAGCCCGAAGGCGACGGCCTGACGGGCTCCTGGCAGGCAACGTTCAAGCCGCTTGCCGACGAAGCAAAGATCGCCGCGATTCTGGAAGAATGGCAAATCCGGCCGTGGGGCGCCGCGAAGGACAAAGCCGTGCGTCTATCGGACTTCCAGCACGTGCGACTGGAGGCGGTGGAAGGCGGCGGCCAGCTCTCCGGCCAAAACAGTAAGGCGCCGCCAACGTGGACAGAATCGCTGCCAGCGGCGGGTGAGCATCCGCGGTTACTGTTTTCCAAAGACGATCTTCCAGCCATTCGTGCCTTTGCCCAAAGTGAAGAAGGCAAGGCCCAACTCGCTCAAATCCGGGAACTGCTCGAAGATCCGCCTGACCGCAGCATGATGCTGACCAACGGTGGCATGCGAGCCGCGGGGTTCGGATTCCTGTATCAGCTCACGGGTGAGAAGCAGTATGCGGACCGGGCCGCGTCCGCCTGCAAAGGGCCGATGACGCTGGCCTACGCCTACGGGCAATGGGGGCAGGCCCCGTACTCGGTGATCGGTATGGCGCTGGCCTACGACATGTGTTACGAGGCCTGGGACGACGCCGAGCGGACCGCCCAGTACGCGTATCTCGAACAGCAAATCCGCCAAATCGCCCAGCGCGCCGACCAGCCGGATTTGGTCTCTGTCCGGGAGCGGTTCGATTTCAAGAATCCGAAAAGCGACTTTGTGTGGCCGCCGCCGGAGAAGCCGAGCCAGAACTGTTTCCGCGACCGGCTTTCGGCGATGGTCGCGGCGCTGGCGGTGCTTGGCGATCCGCCGATGGTGTATCGTCCCGCTTCGCCGCACGCGGCGCCCCGCATCGCGCCGGCGGAAAACGACGAGCCGTGGTTCGGCGTGCCTGTCGTCGATTTTTCCGATGACCGCATGCCGGGCCGGTGGCTGATGAACGGCCCCTTCCTGCGGCGCGACGTGGATGCGTTGCGGCAGAAGGTCGGCGGCCTCGGCGCCCTGCGCCCGGAGCCCGGCCAGATCGTTGCGGTGGACGGCGTCGATCTCGACTGGCGGATGTACTTGCCCTCCGGGCATCTCGGGCGGACACCCCGCGTGTATGTCCGCGAGTGCGGCCGGTACTTCGCCAGCGCCACCGGCGGCGGCTATCACCCGGGCATCAAGCTGACGAAGCTGTGGGGGCAGCGATTCGGGAATTCGCGGCCGGCGGTCAACGTGTGGATGTACACGGTCATCCGCAACGACCGCGAGCGTCTGGTTCAAGCCCGGCCGAATTGGGGCAGCGCCTCGTGGGGCACGCGGATGTGGCTGGCCGGGCGGGAAGTCCACGACGGTGAGTTGCTGCGGCTGTCCCCGGGCCTGTACCCCCTGATGGTCGATCTGCCGATCTTCGGCGGCTACAGCAATCAACAGCCCAAGCTGGTCGAATTCAGCGAAGCCGACTACGCCCAGGCGCAGGAAAAGTTTCAAGCGGCGGAAAGGGCGTTTTCGGGCGAGACCGTCCGCGACAACCGCCTGCTCGAAAATCTGCAATGTCTGCTGCGGAGCTACCGCCGTTTTGTGGCTCAGCAGGTGAGCGACGCGGGTCACGGCATCGAGGAAAGCGAAACGCCGCTGCTGATCACGCGCGATGTTTACCGGCGGGTGATGGGCGTGGACATCGCCGGCGGTTCCGGTCTGGCGGAACTGGCGACGCTCACTTTGCGAAGAGATCGATCGTCGCGCCACACGGCCGAAATACTCACGTTCGGCTACCCGACGTTCGCGCCACAGGACCAAGCCTACGCCCGGTGGCGACTGGCGCAGGAAGCGGCGCCGCCGCGTTCGGCGCTTCAAGGTGTCTATGCGCTGTTGCATCAGCGGCCGGGCGATTCGGTGGCTTCGCCTGCTGAAGAAATCCCGCTGGCCGTGCACGATGCGGTCCGCGGCGAGACCCACCTCAGCAACGGTTTGGCCGAGCCGCTCAAGGCGCGGGTCACCGTTCAAGAAGCGGACGGTAAGAGCCTCGTTCCCAACTGGCGGCACGGGACTGTCCGGGTGTGGGCCCACGGCCACGCCTTCATCGGCGGACCGACGCCCGAACAGCCCAATGAGGTAAGAAACGCGCTGGTGATTGACGGGCTCTTTTCCGCCCGCCCGGCCCGCACACTCCTGCGAGAACTGGAGGCGGACGGTTCGGGCGTTATCAGCCTCGACTTGGGACCTCTGGTGGAGGGCCGAGACGTTTCCGAAGAAGATGAAAAGCCGCGGTGGGTATTCGGCAAGAAGCCACAGCCGGCAAGCGGGCGGACGCGGCTGATCGGCGTTGATTACAGCGGGGCGTGCGGGGCCCCGGTCCTGGTCATTCTGGTCGATCGCGTGAGAATGATCGAAACGCGGGAGAAATCCGTACGGCTGAATCTGGGACGGATCGCCTCGCCACTGGACGATCCGAACAAGCCCGAAGCCCTGACCATGCGGGAAGATGGCTTCGAACTCGTGCAGCCCAGGCGTCATGGGCGGCCGGAGAACGCGGCGAGAATGCGCGTGACCTACGTCGGTCCGCGACGGCCGGAACTGCTGGCGCGGGCGGTGGGCGAGGACCGGCTGGAGACGTGCGTAGACGCCATTCTCGACCGGGACGATACGCTCAAGGAGCGGGTGGACAAGAAGCTGGTGGCGGACCTTGCGGCCGGTTTCGACACGCGGGGCGACGACATCATCGGCGGGTTTACGGACGAGTTGGCAGAGGGAGAGGCGAACGAGCGCGGGGCGATTCCCAGCGCGTTGATCACCGTCATCACGATCGGGCATGATGAGCCGCCGGAAGTCGCGGCCGTTGCGTCACACGCCGCGGACGAAACGGGACAGGACGGCGTGAGCGAAGTCACCGTCGGCAGGCGGAGAGTACGAATCGAACCACAGCGAATCACGTTTTACTAAGCCCATGCAGTCGTTTGACCGCAAGCCGCAGGCGCCGCGGCTAACGGCTATCAGGCCCCGTCGCCTGCGGCTCGGGGTTAAACGAGAGGTTTCCGACTTCGTTCAGCAATCAGGAGCACAACGATGCGACAACTTGCAACCACTTTGACGGCGGCTCTGACGTTGGCGGCTGCGCTGGTTCCGGGTCCGGCGACCCAGGCGAAAGAAATTCCGTGGGGCGAAATTCGCGAGATCGAGGACGAAATCCGTGAGATCGACAGCCGGATTCGGGACAAGGAGCGATTGCTCGCTGTGCTGGCGGAGGCGATCCCTCTGGGCAAGAACCCGGAGCTCGACGCCGCTCGCAAGGAACAGGCGGCCGCGGCGGCGGAGCTGGAAGGAATCATGGAGGAATCAGGCGCCAACGAACTCAAGGCGAAGCTGAACGCTGCCCGCGACGCTCGCGACAGCAAGGTGGACGAATTGCTCAAGGATGTCCCGGCGTACCAGCGACTGGGCGCGCGGCGGGCGGCGGCCGAAGCCGAACTTGAACCACTCGAGAAAAAAATGCCCAATGTTACTGAAGAAGAAGCGACCAAGATCGCCCGATTACGAGCCGAGGTGGATCACGTCGGCGGAATGAAATACGGCCTGCGGCGGGCCTGGTGGCAGCGGGCGGAAACGCTGCCGCTCTACCGCGTGGCCGATCAGCTCTATCGCAGCACGGGCAGCCAAATCGGCAAGCTGCCGGGAGTGAAAGAAGCGCAAAGCCGTGAAAAGGCCGCCAGCCGAAAGCTACAGGAGGCCCGCAATGCCGCTGCGGAGGTCGACCCCCGCTGCCAGGCTGTCGTCGAGTTGATCGAGAACCTCGCTGCCCAGCGGGAAACGCTCAAGGGGCTGCGGAGCGAATTACAAAACAAAGTTGCCGGCGGCGCCGAGTGGACGCACACGATCACCGTCGAAGGCGGCATGAAAAAGGGCAAACGCCGCGACCCGAACAAGGCGGAGCTGTGGATTCCGCCCGGCTGCAAGCGGGTGCGGGGAATCATCATCGGACACCCACCGGTGCTCGGCTCGAAGCTGCCGCGGGACCGTTGGATTCGGATTGCGGCGGTTGAGCAGGATTTGGCCGTGATCCATTTCCGCGACCTCGACGCCCTCTTCACGTACACCGACCCCGACACGATCCGGCGTTTCGAAAAGGCCCTGGACGATTTCGCCGAGGTCTCCGGCCATTCGGAACTGACCGTCGTCCCCTGGCTCACCATCGGCCACTCCACCTCAGGCATCTTCTGCCGCAACGTGGCGTACTGGAAGCCCGACCGGGTCATCGGCGTGATTCACGTCGGCAGCGGCAACATGCACCAGCACCGGCCGGACCCCGAGAAATCGCTTTCGGGCGTACCGTTTATCGCCATCAACGGCGAGTTGGAGGAATACGGCCCGGAGGGCGGCATCCAGCCGGCCTACGGCAACCAGACGCAGTGGATCATGATCCGCGAGCAACTCTTGCGGCGGCGGCAAGAGGACCCCAATCACTTGATGAGCCTCGTCGTCAATCCCGGCGGCGGGCACAGCAGTTGGAATAACGACCTCTCGCGGCTCGCCGCCCTGTTCATCCGCAAAGCGGCCCAGGCGCGTATTCCAGATGACGTCGCCTCTGCCACCGAGCCGGTTACGTGCAACATCGTGCCGGTCGAGTCGGGCTGGCTGAGCGACGCGTTTCTCACCGACCCGACACACCCCCCGGCGCCCTACGCCGACTACACCAGCGACAAGGGGTGGGCGTTCTGGCATTTCGACGGCGAGATGGCCGGAGCAGTCCGCGACTTCCATGACGGCCGCTTCATCCTGCCCGACCTCGGCCGGACGACGCCGGTCCCCGACACATGGCCTCCCAAGAAGGATTAGGAAATGTCTCACCAATATTCTTCGATCAGCGCTGGGTGGCACGCCCAGAGCGGACCTTGCGCGGCGACGTTGGCGTCGTTGTTGGGTTCGATTCCATGCGCACGTTGCGATACGCCGCCGGGAGCGATGGGCGTGGAAGGCCACTCACCCGTTCGCACGCCCACCGCCCTATCGGGCTTTGAGCGTGCCACCCTAGTGGCGTGTGTGACAATTCTGCTCGCAGGGAATGCGTACGCCGGCAAGCCCGATTTGCCCGAGGGCGACTACACGGCGCCGGCGTCGGTGGAGACCGCCACGTTCATCGGCTCGAAGGGAACGGAATGGCTTGCCACCGGCGTCTTTCTCTCCGACGGCCGCATTCTGCTCGCGGGTAGCAGCCACGACCCGGAGTTGGAACTGTTCGGCAAGCAGGCCAAGGTCGTTGGCAAGGACGGCCGGCCGTTCCCAGTGGTGGATCAGTGGCTGCCTCTAGGCAGCGTCGAAACCGGCAAGATTGCCCGGCCCAAGCTGGGCAGCGTCGACGACACACTCGAAGGCGACTTGGATTTGGGCGGCTTAGGCGACGGTCTAATGACGGAAGAAGAGATCGCCGCCGAGAAACGCCGCAAGGAGGAGGAGGCGAAGCTCATCCAAGCGATTCCCCGCAACATGAAGTTCTCGCTGGCCGATGACGAGGACGTCGAGACCAAGGAAATGTATCGCAGGTGCACGTGGCTCGACCGTGAGGCCACCGCGTTCTGGGGAGTGTTCGGCCCGGACTTGAAGACCATGGACGACCTGTGGCGGCTGCCGCGGGGGGCGGGTTCGGTCACCTCGGCCGGTGTGGCGAAGGACGGCGCCGTTTACATCTGCGGCGGGGCGAGCGAGCGGATCGAAGACGCCGCGAGCGACGTGAAACATCTTCCCGCGATTCGGCAGGGCGTGAAGCCGCCGCCGGTATACATGCAGCCATTGGTCTACATCGCCAAGCTCAGCCCGGACTTCTCCAAGGTGCTGTGGGTCCGAACCATGCCCAATGAGCAGCTCGCGCCGCGGCTGCGGGTGTTGCATGAGGGCGACGTGGTCGTCACGAGTCCGGACATCCGCCGGTTCTCGCCGGAGGGCGAACTCGAGCTTGCCCGCGAACTGAGCCGCGCTCGCTACATCGACAGCGTTTCCATCAATCCGGTCACGGGCGGTTGGTGCAAGGGGGGCGACTTCTTGACGAAAACGGGCCGCGAGCCGTGGCGGACGCCGTACTTCTTCATTTACCAGCCCGACGGAACGTGCTACCTGGAACTGTGGCGGTGGCGCGGCCCCTTCGCCGCGATCGACGGGCTCGGCCATCTCGTGGCGGACGCCCAGGTGGCGAAGACCTGTTACGACGACTTCGGGCGCCTCACCGTTACCTCGCGTTCGCACGGCGGCAACTGTGTGCAGATCCGCTATCCGTACGACATCGAGCGGATGATGCCCAACCCGCTCGGCGCCCTGCCGATGAACAGTCCCGGCTGCATCGTCAAACTCGGGACGGATTACAATGTGGTCGGGTCCGGCGTCTTCAGCGACCCGGGCTTTCACGAAAGTGTGAACCACTGCGTGGACGGCGGCGTGGCAATCGTCATCCGCGGGCGCTGCAAACCCGTGGAGGGGCTCTGTGAGCTGGACACCGGCACGGTGCTCTCGATTCTTTCGCCGGACCTGACGACCCGGCGGTTTGCTTCCGTGGTTCCCGGCGCCGGCCGGCGAATCCTGATCGCGGGTGATAGCCGCGCGGAAGGCTATGGCGCCGTCACGGGCATGAGCCAGGGCCGGCCGAAGTTCTTGTTTCTTTCCGGCGCGATTTCCAGGCAAAGCATCGGTGGGCAAGCCTACGCGACGCCGCTGAAGAACCCGGTCCAAAGCCGCTTCGCCGGTGGACGCCTCGATGGCTACGCGATCTTGATGGATCTTTCTCCGGGACCGCAGAAGACGGCGCCGCCGACGCCGGAAATCCCCACCGCCAACAAGAAGGTTCACGCAGGCGACGCGCCCACCGTTCCGGAAGAGGGACAGCGGTTCGACATGGGCCACGAGCGGTACGCCACGGTCCACATCGTTATTCGCGAAGAGGCCCCCGAAAAGCTTTGGCCTCGGTTCTATTACGGCGGGGCCGAACCCGGCGGCGGCTTCACGTACAAGACCGACGGCCCGTCCCCCGCCTCGTTCACGCTCCGGGCGGACAATCTCGAACAGCACGATCACAGCCAGGAACTCCGCGTGCTCGGCTCGCGGTTGGCAATGAAGGAGATCCCCCACCCCGAGCGGCCGGACCGCACGCAAAAGGTCCCGGACCCGGCCGTGAGCTTCGAAGTAACAGAAATGGGACCGTGGAAGCTGACGGAACACCGCGAGGAGCGGCGCAGCGATATCCGCTTGACCCGGCGGCCGGTCACCACGGTCAGTGGCGTGCTCCGCATCGGCGAGAAAGAGACGCCGGTGAAGGACACCGTGTGCCAAGGCCGCTTCCAGATTCCCCGCAAGGTCGATGCGAAGCGGCCGGGCGTGTGGCCGAATCTCGCGATCCTGCGAATCGACTTCACGTTGACCGGCCGGGAACTCGGCTTCGACGATCCCGAGGTCGCGGACAAGCGGTACCGCATCGGGTTTTCGTGCACCGGCAGCACGGACATCGTGTACGATGAATTCAAACCCTATGAGCCGCCGCCGCTGCCCAAGACGGGACTCCATGCGCCGGGCGGCGACAAGGAACTCGACAACCTCAAGCTCGAGCCGTAGGCGCCCCACGTTTAACCGCAAGCCGCAGGCGCCGCGGTTTGCGGAGGCGGCGCCCCGTCGCCTACGGCTCGGGGTTAAACGGAATCAAACGAGTTACCGTCCAAACCCATGCGAGTGAAAACCATGAAACGTGTTGAGATCGGTTGTATTAAAAACCCGGCGCCGGGGTTTGCGATGTCCCTGATCGCGCTGGGCTTTGCCGCAGGGCCGTCTCCCGCCGCGGCGGATAAAGCGGGGCCCTTTACCGGCGAACTCCGCGTTACGGCCGACAACCTCGGCGAGATGTTTCTCGTTGCCGACGGCGGCCAGTGGGCGCCGGTGACGGCATCGAGTTCCGGCAGCCGCGACGTGAACGTGGGGTTTGTCGCTCAGTCCGCGGGTTCGGCCGATCACGTGCAACTGAAGATTCACCTGGCCCGCGATAGCCGCTTCCCCGCGGCTGCGCTGATCGACTTGGACCTTAAGGAGACGGCGGTGGGACGCTACGAAGGCGACAGCACGGTCACGGCCGACGGCGCCACGAGCACAAGCCCCGCCGAAGCAACGGTTTCGCCGAAGCGAACGGAGCAGCGGCTCGCCGTGGCCGGAGCGGACAAACACCCCCATCTGATTATGCGCCGCGAAGACATCCCCGCCCTTCGCGCCAAAATGAAAACACCACTGGGCGAAGCCCTCCTGGCAAAGACCCAAGGGACCAAGGACATGGTCGAACTCGGCCTGCTCTATCAGGCCACGGGCAACAAGCAGTATGCGGACCAGGCCCTCGAAATCGTCAAAAACATGCGGGACATCGACGCCAACAGCACGGCCGGCACCGGCGAGATCGGCCACTGCATCGTGAGTGTGGTCCTGACCTACGATCTTTGCTACGACGCCTGGCCGAAGGAATTTTGCGAGAGGCTGCGGCGGCAGGTGGCCTCGCGGCTTCCCAAACGGCAACGGGACTTGCTCTTCGGGCATGCCAACTATAACCCGGCGAGCAACTACTACGGGCCGGGCTTTGGTTCCGCGGCCATCGCCTCGCTTATCCTTCACGGCCATCAAGGACCTGAACCGCCCAGGCCGGCGCCGCCATTGTGCGTTCGCCGGGCCGATTGCCTGATCCCCGCGGACAGGGATTACAAGCCGCCGGTCGGTGTGCCGGTGGTGGACCTCGAAACCAATGCGCTTCCGAGCGAATGGCTCTTCGCCGGTCCCCTGCTGCCGGCCGAAGGGGAGGACCCCATCGACAAGCTCGGCGGTCTCGCCGCCGCCCGTCCCACGCCCGGCTTGCAAGTGAGCGACGGTGAGCGGACGGTCGCCTTCAAGCGGCTCTCGCACGAAGAAGGCAAGGGCTACTGGGAATGGCTGGGGAACAAGGTCATCTCGGTCACCGCCGCCAACGACCGCACGCATTACAGCGTGAACTTCTTCTACACGGTCGTGCGGAACACTCAGCCGCGGCTGGCGGTGTTCGAGAATTACACGCAGTGGCACGATTCGTCAGAGACCTTCATCAACGGTTGGCCAGTGGAAGAAGGTCAAGTCGTGCGGCTCGAACCCGGCCTCTACACCATCCTGATCAAAGTGGTGATGGGCCAGACGGAGCCGTGGGGCCAGGAGCTGATTTCGCCGCGGTTCGTGCCGATCCAGGAAGACAAAGCCAAAGAGATTAACGATCGCATCTCGGCCCGCTACGAGGAAGTGCAGCGGCAGTGGGAAACCGCCCTCGCCCATTGGAAGCGGCTCGGCGAGCAAGACCTCGAGAACCTGCGGATGATTATGAAGGGCCGGCATCAAATGGTCCGCCATTACCGGGCAGGCATCGGGGACGGGGGCTTCCAGGCGGAGGTCGCCACCTACGGTAACATCGCCGCCTACTACCCACTGCTTTACGGCGTGTGCCATTACAACACGTTCGGGCGACACGCCTCCCCCTGGCCCGACGCCACCCACGTGATGCCCCGCAAGTTCATGCAGGCGTGGTTCGGCCCCGGCGGCAAGGCGGTCATCATGCAGCTCAACAACAAATCCCGGTTTGAACCCGGCTGGCTCGGCAACTACTTTCCGCTTGTCCCCGAGAAGTGGAAGCCGATCATCCTGTGGGGCTGGAACCACGTATGCGGCGTGAGCATCAAAAAGGCCGCGGAATTCAACCGGGTGGCGGCTGATAAGATTCTCGCCCCGGTCGAAAGGGTACGGCTCGCCACCACGTTCATCAACTACCCGGTGGACATGGACCCGGTCCATCCGCAAGAGGCGGCGCCCAAGACGTGGACGGCGCCGACGTTCGGCCTTTACGTCTTTCGCAGCGGATTTGAAGGCAAGGACGAGTGCATTGCCCAGGTCTTCACGAAGAGCCGGACCATCGGCGGGTGGAACCACCCCAACGCCGGCGTTTTTCGTCTGTGGGGCCTCGGCCATCCGTGGACCGCCGAGCCGATCGAGCGGAGCGGCTACCGTGAGGAAGAGTCGGTCGTCCTGCTTCCGGACGAGGTGATGAACGAAGGCGCCTGCGGCCACGTCACGCATTACCAGGCCCAACCGGATGGCTCCGGGTCGCTCACGGTGGACCTTTCGGACGTGTATCTCGCCGCCAAGAAACCAAAGAAGAAGGAGCCGGACCCCATTCTTGAAGCCGATTTCGACCAACTCTTAAAGAGCAAACCGGCCCCGGGCGATCTCTTGGGCGAAGGACGCAAGATCGAAGCTCCCCAGCGGATGCGCGAAGCCGTCGAATGGGAACGCATCCAACAGCGCAACGCGCTCCGCAAGACGCTGCCGCGGCTTTATGACAGGTGGGGCCAGCGCAATGACGTAGCCTATGAGTCGCAGGTGGACGGCTGGCGGACGATTGCCTTCGACTACAGCGGCGTTTCGGGCGCCCCGTGTTTGATGGTGTTGGTGGACAGCGTTCGCGGCGGGTCCGCCAAGGATTGGATCTGGCAACTGCCGCCCGAGCGCGGGTTCGCGGTCGAGATCGACGGGGCGACCGTCCGCCTCAACCGTCCCGACGCCTCGCTACAGATGACGTTCATTTCGCCAGTGGGCGTCAGGCCGGTCTACAAGAAGGACTGGGTGCAAACCTTTCTCTACAAAGGCGGCAGCAAGAAGGGCGAGACGATCAACCGCTACTACGACGTGATTTCCGCCGAGAGCGACGCAACAGACGTTGATTACATCGTGATTGCCACGCTGCAAAAGGGCGAGCCGCCCAAGGTGACGGCGACGGGCCAGCGGCTCGGTTCGGTCATCCGCGTGGGTCGGCAAACGGTCCGCGTCGTCGACGAAAAAATCGTCTTCGGCGAAGGCTAAGGGCCGTCGCCTGCGGCCGTCCTGCCGCTTTCTCCTACCGACGGTCGGGCGAGTCTCATTTACGCTTGACGAAGGCGTGACGCAGCCAATTCCTGCAGGACAAGGCGCCCATGCGGATGCGAAGCTCAGTGACGTTGGAATCGTCCTCCCCCAGGATCTGGGCCAATACTGAGATCGCCTTCTCGGCGCCTTCAATGTCACGTCGCTTCATGGCAATCATGGCTTGCGTGGAGAAGATCGAGCGGGCTTCGCTGCCATGCAGTCTCTTGGCTTGCAGGAGCGGTTTAATCAGCTCGCTGGCACGCTCCACCTTCCCGTCCTCAAGCGCGAACTGGGCCAGGGCCGTGCGTGCGAAAACGTAGTCGGGGCGCCGCTCGTGGAGTTCTGCAATAACCGTTTCTGCCCGTCGGCGTCCCGCTTTTCCGTCGCGCCCCATCCATACCGCACAGCGGTTATACGCCGCGCTGCAGTTGTCGGGATCGCGTTCCAGGATTTCATTGAACGCCTCCTCGGCCGCCGCGTAGGCGCCTTCTCTGAGCGCCTGGCCTCCCTTTTCAGCTAACGCGACTAATTCCGGCGTCGACTCGGCCGTCGCTTCCCAGGTGATCTCCGCCGTGAACAACTCAATGTCCGTCCATTGACCGCGGCGATAGATGCGGTGGGGGCCTTTGCCGATTCGCCCCTGCTCGTTCAGTATGGTGAGGGCCTCGAACCGCATCGACTCCGGGCCCCGCGTCCCGAACGCAAAGCGCTGCAATGCGTCGAGCATGAAATGCGAGCCGTCGGCGGCTGCCAGCGTGAACGCCAACTGCCGCCCCTCCGGGTCTCCGCGATCGAGCAGGGCCGGCACGACCGAGGTGAGCGTGGGGAATTGGTCCACAAGGTCGACCGGTTGATCGTCGCTCTCGATCAGTTTTTGCGCGAGCGCTTTGCAGACGGCCGGAGGCAACCATTTTAGCAGCGGTTCGCCCCATGGCGCATGGCCGCCTCTGCTGTCCAGGTCCGCCAGGTTTTCTTGCGATTCCGAATGGGACGGCATCGCCTTCAGGCACTTCTTCCACGAAGAGCGGGCTGCGCGCTCATCGCCCAGGCGGTATTGGGCGACCGCCAAATGGTGCAGGACCATCGACTGGCAGCGCGGATCGGGAATGCCGTGGCGCTTCGCCGTTTCAGACAGCAGCACGATATCTTCATCACGGCCGAGGAAGCTGAGCAGTTCGACGGTAGCTGCCAGAGGGTCCTGCTCCACTGGAGGATCGACCATCAGGCGATCGGTGATAGCATGGGCCTGCTCTTCGCGGCCACTTAAGAACTGGATCTTGCCAAGCGTAGCCTCGGCGAAACGGTTGTCGGGGGCGATGCGGCAGGTCGCTTCAGCTTCATGCAGGGCCTTCTCCAATTGGCCCGCGTGAAACCACGCCACCGCCAGATTGTTTCGGGCCGGCAGGCACTGTGGCGATCGCTCGAGCACCTGGGAGAACTTGGCGGCGGCCTGTTCGAAGTCGTTTTGCTGCATCCGGACCTGGCCTTTTTCGAAGGTGACCAGCAGGTCGAGACGCTCGAATCCGAAGCTCTTCAGCTTCTTGTCGCATTCCGGCTTCGCCAGCTCGAGGGCGACGCGAGCCTTCTGCGCGAACGCGTGATCCGGCCACTGCCGCAGAAAACGCCGGTAGTCGGTCACGCCGATGGCCAGTCGCCCGCAAATCGCCGATTCCTGAGCGTGCACCAGGCGGGCTTCGGGGTCGCGCGGCGTCAATTCCAGCAGGCGCCGAGCCGCCGCACTGCACGAGTTATGGTCCTGCAACTGCTGGTACAAGCACATCTGTGCGCGAAAGACGTCGGCGTGCGCGCCGGGCCTGCCGGCCAATTCGCCAAGCAGTTCGTCTGCGGCGGCAAGGTCTCCCTCGCCAATGAGATCGTAAGCGGCGTTCACCTGATCGAGAACGCTGTTGCGACCGTGCGACCGTTGCGCCGACGCGTGTCGCGAGCGCTCCTTATCCAGCCGGCGTCGACGGGCCAACTGTTTCTGCCGCTTGCGTTTATCCGCGTTCTTTCCCTTTGGCATGGGTTGCATCCTTTCGCAAGAAAACCGATCCGTCCGGCGCCGCGTCCGAGGCGGCGGCTCACTGCAAACCAGTAGAACAAATCGACGCTCGAATTACCAGAGCGATGATGCGACGCAGCAAAAAATGTGGCCCCAAAGCTTGATGCGTTTTCGCCAACCTCTTACGTTTTTCGGCTGAACTGGTTCGCCCAGACGCCAGCCCGCTTGGGGGCGGCATCGAGACGTGCAGGGATTTCGCTTTCTCCGCCAACACGGCCGGTTTCCAGTCCTTACAATAGGCCAAAACGGAAGAAGACAAACTTCCGAAGGGCCACTGCCAGACCCCCGCCTCTGCACACCTGGAGCCAACACAATGAACAACGAACGAGAAATCACGATGTGCCTCGGCCGTCAAGCCGCTACTGCGTGCCTCGTCGCGCTCGCAATTGTCGTATCGTCCGCCCCTGCCGCCGATTGGCCGCAGTTTACCGGCGACGGTGACCGCACGCCGCCCAAGGAAGGCGTCACGCTGGTCAATCACTTGGGCAGCGCCCCGGTCCTGTGGGAACTCGAGCACCACATGGGCGTCGGCAAAGGGCTTTATCCCGGTACCCTCAAGCTGTGCAAGGAGCTAGGAATTGAACCGTTTTACGCTGGCGCCGCCAGTCCCGTTGTCGCAAACGGTCTGGTTTACGTCAGCTATTACAAGCCCAACGGAAAGGTAAAGGCGAAAATCAAACCGTGGCGGACGGTCTCCGACCCCGCGTCGCTTTTGCCCGAGAAGTTCTTCAGCGTGGCGGCAGACGACCTATTGGTGGCCGTGGACGCCGAGACCGGCCAGATTCGCTGGGAAGCGGTGGAGAAGGACAAGGGCCATAACCGCCTCGGCCACAAGCGCGGCCACTGGTGCGTGGCGCCGGCCGTGGCCGATGGCCGCGTCTTCAGCATGGGCACGGCCGGCTGGTTGTACGCCTACGACGCGAAGTCGGGCAAAAAATTGTGGGAAACGGTCGCCGAGCCGGCCTTGCAGGAACAACTGCGGGAATATCTCCAGTCGCAGGAGCTGTGCTGGCAGGCAAGCGAGAAATCCTCGCTCGCGGTAGTGGACGATCTTGTGCTTGTGCCCATGGGCAACCTCGCGGCGTTCGACGCGAAGACGGGCCAGCCGCGGTGGAAGACCGACCAGCGCAACGGCCTCCTTTCGAACTGGTCTACCCCGGTGATTTACCGCGAAGGCGACAAGGCGTACATCCTGGCTAATACCTCGCAAGGCGACCTTCGTCTGATCGACGCCGCCAACGGCAAGATCGTATGGGAAGAGCACGGCCTGGGTGAACAGCTCGGCACGGTCAATCTTTCCGGTGATCTTGCCGTCCTCAACGCCCGAAGCAAGATGAGCGACGACGAGAAAGCGAACGGCCTCTTCGGCGTGTGCCAGGTCTCATCGAAGGGGCTCAGGCAGTTGTGGACGCTGCCCGACCGGGAAGAGTACCGGCATTCCTGGACCATGGACCGCGGCGCCGAGCGGCGGGCGAGTATTCAGGACGGCGTGGTCTATTTCGTCGTCGGCTTGAACAAGACGGATCGTCTGGTCGTCGCGGACGCGACGACGGGCAAAATCTACGCCGAGCAGGAAATCGGCCGTGGGCATTCGCCGTACGTGATCGAGGACCGCATCCTGCTCTTCATCGATCGCGCCCACACCGATCCCATTGTTGCCTCGTGGTGGTCGATTCCGGCGGATCCTCGGAAGGGACCGACGGAACTTCACGGCGCCCGCGCATTCGGCCCGCGGACGATCACCGGGTACGAAGTCCCGATGGAGTGGCCCTACGCCGACGGCCGCCTGTATCTCCGCACGCTCCGCGGACTCGCCTGCATCGACCTCCGCCAGCCGGCCGATACCACCGACAACCGCACGCTACGGATGAATGTGCCGGCAAAATTCCTCCGCGGGGAAGCGTTCACCATCGAGATCAACCAACGCGACGGCAAGCTGATCGACGGCTTCGTCCGAGAGTCCCGTCGGCTGGGTTCGGTTGATGTCGCCCGATTGAAATGGGACGGAAAGCGTTTGACCGGCGAGTTCGGCGTCTCGGGCGAGGGGTTCAAGCGGCCGGCGACGGTGTCGGTTGATGCCACCGCCGACGAGGACGGCGCCCTCGTCGGCAAACTCATACGAGTCAGCGAACCACTCAAAGAGCCTGTCCATCTTTCCGGCAAAATCGACGCAATCGAGCGCCAGGATTACTGGATGCCGCAATGCACGCACGTCCTGCGGCTCAATGACGCGGCATTCCAAACGGGGGGTGATGTTGGGTATTTATTCCTCTTTTTGACCGCCGTGGACGGAAACCTTGTCGATGTCACCGGTTTTGCCAACCGGATCACAAAGGCGACCCCGTTGGTGGACGCGCGGGGGCTTGACCTATCCGATGGCAGGGTCTCGGGGACCGTGTGGGTCGAATACCGGGCCGACGAGTGGACACGCCCGTTGGCGGCGCCGGGCGAATACGCCGTCGCGGCCGTTTACCGGATCGATTCCGCGCTCCAACCGAAGGACGGCGCGGGCTCGTTTTCTGGCCAATTCGGCGTCCGCTGGGAACGGAAGGCGGCGATTCAGTAACCCGCCCGCCGAAAGCACGCCCGCGCGCCAACGCGGTTTTTGCTACTTGTCCTGGATTTGCGGCTTATCTCAAGGGACCGGCGGCCGTTTCTCGAGTCGCTGCTATTGTCACTGCGCCTGAGGATTCTGCGGATGGTCCTTTTCTTGGCAGAATTGGGACGTAGGATTGAGTGCGAAGACTGCCCAGGCAGCGTAGCTGAGAGGAAATGGGTTGACTAAGCAGGAAGCGAAGATCAAGATGGATAGACAGCAACGATTTGCCATCCACCGTATCTACGCGGCGCAGGCTACCGGTATTTTCCTTGCCTGGTGGTTCCGTCGAAGCAATCGCGTCGCGGCCGACCTTTCCGCAATGAGGGGGCCCGGCGGGCCGGAGTTCAACTTCACACGAGTTTAGGAATGTCGTACACGCTGCTCACGGGGGCGACCGGATTGCTCGGCAGGTATTTACTGGCCGACCTGCTGCTGGGCGCGCGCAATGTCGCGGTCCTCGTCCGCCCGACCCGCCGCGAGTCCGCCGAAGCCCGTGTCGATCGCTTGCTTTCCTTGTGGGAGCAGCGGTGGAAACGCAACTTGCCGCGACCGCTGGTGTTGACGGGCGACATCCTGGCGCCGTCGTGGGGCCTCGACGCCGCGGACCGCCGCTGGCTGTCGCGGCGGGCCGACCGGGTGTTGCACTCCGCCGCCAGTCTCACCTTTCACGAGGAAGACGGTGAGCCCTGGGCCAGCAACGTCGGCGCGGTGGAAACGATGCTTCGCCTGTGCGAGGAGACGGGCATCCGCCTCGTCGAACACGTCTCAACGGCGTACACCTGCGGGCTGCGCACCGGACGTGTACTCGAATCGGAATTGGACGTTGGCCAGGAGTTCGGCAACGACTACGAGAAATCGAAGCTTCATGCCGAGAAGCTGATTCGCTCGGCGCGGGGCCTGGACGCTTACACCGTCTTCCGGCCGTCGATCATCGTGGGCGACTCCCAGACCGGTTACACGTCCACGTATCACGGCCTGTACGCGCCGCTTCGGGTGGCCTCCGCGTTGGGCAACGTCATTGGCATTGGTGACGCGTTGGAGGTCGATTATCTCGCCTTGCTGGGCATGAAGGCGAGCGACCGCAAGAACTTCGTGCCGGTCGATTGGGTAAGCGAAGCGATCGTATCCATTTCGTCGCAAGGGCGGCCTCGCAACCAGACGTATGCGTTGGTCACCGAGCATCCCGTTTCTACGGAACGGTTGCGACGCATTTTTGAAAACTCGGTCCGTGAGCATCTCGAGCGTTTGCAGGTCAATCTTCCCGTCAAGGCGAAAGGGGCGTCGGCGGGTGGGACTGAATCGCGGATACGGATGGAGTTCTTCCAAAGGCAGTACGTCGAGCAGTTCTCTGTTTACAAGAGCTATTGGAAAGATGACCCGGTGTTCGACTGTTCGAACACGAAAGCGGCCTTGCCGGGGCTGCCTTGCCCGGCGCTGACGGACGAGCGGCTTATGCTGCTTTGCACGCACGCGCTGAAGACGAATTTTGGTTTTCCGCCGCCGAAGATCGAACTCCCCACGTTCTTGCCGCGGCAGTGGTTTTCGGGTCTGGGCGCGGTCCGCCCATTGCCGTCGCCGTCGGTCAACGGAAGCAATGGGCGGGATTATCTATCCCTAACGATCACCGGTCCGGGAGGCGGCGATTGGGTCGTCTCCACGGGAGTCAGTGGAAGCCTGGATGTCGAGCGTGGCGCCCGCCAGGACGGCGCCAGAGCACGGATGACTGCGGACACGTTTGGCCGAATTGTCAAAGGCGAGTTGTCGGTGGACGACGCGCTCGCTGAATCGCGTGTGTTGTTGCAGGGCCACGCCGCGGCCTCCGACCGGCTGCGGCGGTTCGCCAGCAGCGCCACCGCCCGCCAGTCGATCTAGCCGTTTTGGGGCAAACCCGAAGCACTCGCACTCACTTCCCGTTGTCGCTTTCCGCAGGATGTTTGTTGGAATGAGTTCTCCATCCGAAAACAAGCCGAATTTCGCCGTCGCCGCACGGGATCAGATGCCGCTGGCGATCGTCGGGATGGCGTGCCGCGTGCCGGGCGCCCGTGACCTGGACGAATTCTGGAACCTGGCGCTGGGGGGCGGCGATGCGACCGGCGAACTGCCTTCAGACGTGCTCGACCGGGAGCTGTACTACGATCCGAAGCGGGGCGTTCGCGGAAAATCGTACTCCTTGATGGGTGGGCTGATGCCGCGGCTGCCGGTGGATAACGACAAGTTGCGGCTCGACCCGAAGGCCATCGCCAACTACGACCCCGCGCATCTGGCCACGTGCGAAGTGGCCTACGACGCGCTTTGCGACGCCGGCTACGATCCCCACGCCTTGCCGCAGGTGCGGTCGGGCGTGTACTTCGGGCACACCGGGGGAACGACCCGCGCCGGGGACGTCGTGTACTCGATCTACGTGGAAGAGATGGCGCGGATGCTCGGCGACGTCGAAGAGCTTAGGCGCCTGCCGGCGGCGGAACTGGCGGCCGTCGCCGAACAAGTGACCGAGGAAGTCCGCCGGCGCTACGACCACTGGTTGGAGAACCCCGATCTCGACTGCGCGCCCAATCGTTTGACACAGCTCATCGCATCGACGTTCTCGCTCGACGGCCCCTGCGTGGTGGTAGACGCGGCCTGCGCGTCTTCACTGCAAGCGCTGGCGCTGGGGGCCCGGTCGTTGCGGCTGGGCGAGTCCGACATGGTGGTCGTGGGCGGCGCCTCCTGCTGCAAGAGCGATTCGTTGGTGCTCTTCTCGGCGGCGCAATCGGTATCGGCTGGCCAGTCCCGCCCGTTCGACAAAAACGCCACGGGCCTGGTGACCGCGGAGGGCATCGTCGTCTTGGTTTTGAAGACGCTGCCTCGGGCCCTGGCCGACGGCGACCGTATTCGCTGCTTGATTCGAGGCATCGGCATGGCTTCCGACGGCCGAGGCAAGAGCCTGTGGGCGCCGCTGAAGGACGGCCAGGGCATCGCGATTCAGCGGGCGTATCCGGCGCCGCTTACCCCGCAGAATGTGCAATACGTCGAGGCCCACGCGACCTCAACCCAAGTCGGTGACGCCACCGAGTTGTCCGCCCTGGCGGAGGCGTTTCGAGGGCGTCCCGCCGACATGCCCAAAGTGCGGCTGGGCAGCGTCAAGGCGAATATCGGCCACACCCTGGAGACGGCCGGAGTGGCGGGATTGGCCAAGGCGGTCCTCGCAATCGAACACCAGACGATGCCGCCGGTGGCGAACCTTTCGACGCCGAACCCGGCCGTCCCGTGGGAGGAACTGCCGTTCCAACTGCCGACGCAGCCCGAGGCCTGGCCGCAACCGGCGGCGGGCGAACCGCGGCGGGCCGCCGTCAACTCGTTTGGCATCGGCGGTTTGAATGTCCACGTGTTGCTGGAAGAGTATCTTCCGGAGTCGGCGGCCCGACTCGCCCGCCAGGCGTCGGAGGCGCCGCAGATTCGCGCGAGCGAGACCCGCGAACCGATCGCGATCATCGGCATGGGCGTGATCGTCCCCGGGGCCCAGGACATCGGCGCCTTCTGGCGGCTGCTGCAAACGGGCCAGACCGTTTTGACCGACGTCCCGCCCGAACGGTGGGACGCCGCGGCCTGGGTCGATCCGTCGGACCAGGCGATTTACCGCGCCCGCCACGGGCGAGGCGGCTTCCTCATGGATTACCAATACGATTGGCGCCGCCACAAGGTGCCGCCCAAGCAGGTGGCCAACGCCAACCCGCTGCAATTCATGTTGCTCGACGCGACCGAACAAGCGCTGGCCGCGGCGGGGTATCCCGGCAAGCCGCTCGACGCGGACCGGGTGGGGGTGATCGTCGGCACGATGTTCGGCGGTGACTTCGCAAACCAGTTGGCGGCCGGGCTGCGTCTGCCGGCCATCGGCGCCTTGATCCGCCGCCGACTGCTCGAACGGGGCCTTGCGCCCGCGGACATCGACCGGGCCATCGCCGAATTCGAAGACCGCGTGCTGGCCAAGATGCCGGCGTTGCTCGACGAGACGGGCAGCTTTACCAGCAGCACGCTCGCGTCGCGGATCACCAAGACGTTCAATCTCAAGGGCGGGGCGATGGCTATGGACGCCGGATACGGTTCGGCGTTGGCGGCCCTGTCCGCCTGCGTGGACGTGTTGCGGACCGGCGAGTGCGACATGATGATCTGCGCCACCGGGCAGCGGAACATGGACTTCTTCGCGTTCCAGTCGCTCACGCGGTGGGGATTCCTGGCGGAACGCGAGCCGGGACACGCTTTCGACGCGACCAGCGCCGGCCTGGTTCCCGGTGAAGGCTGCATCACGCTGTTGATGAAGCGGCTCTCCGATGCGAAGCGCGACGGTGACGAGATTCTCGGCGTGATCAGTGGCATCGGCTGCTCGGCGGATTTTCGCCAGGATGGCGTCGCCATCGGCCGCGCCCTCGAGCGGGCGATCGACGCGGCGGACGCGGCGCCGGAGGACATTCGCGCCTTTGAAACACTCGCGGCCACGCCCGAGTTGGTCCAGATCGAAGTCGAGCGGCTTCAAGAGACGCTGGCCGCCACGTCACGGACTCAACCCGCCGTGGTGAACGCCTTGGCGTCCCAGTTCGGGTTCCTCGGCGGCGCCCACGGGATGGCCGGCGTGCTTCGAAGCGTGCTGTCGATCAAGCACGGCGAGTACGCCCCCGGCGCTGTCGCGACGGACGTCGACCCCCGCCTTCCGTTCAGCAATGCGCTGCAACCGGCTCGTTCCAAGTTTTTCGTTCCTCGCGAGACCCGTACGATGTTTGGGGTAAGCACCGGAGAGATTCAAGGCGCCGCCTATTCCGTCTTGCTGGAATCGGGCGATTTCGTCGATCAGCGGGAGCGCCGGCGAAAGTCGCGCAGCGAAAATTGGGTTTCGGCGGCCACCGTGGCGGGACCCGCGGCGCCGCTCCGCATCGCGCGGATTGGCGCGGGCGATTGGGGGGCCGTGCAAGCGCGTTTGCAGCGCGAGTCGGCCGCCGACATCGCGGCCGCAAGCGCGTCATTCGGCGAGGCGGATCGGGCCCGCGTGGCGATCGTCTACGGCGAACCCGCTCAACTTGAAAGCGTGCTGGCCGAGGCGGCCGAAGCGGCGGGCAAGAAGAACCCGCTGCTGTGGCAGCGTCTGGCCTCCAAGGGGGTCTACTTCGGCGAGCCGCATCCCGTTCGCCGCGGCGTGGCGTTCGTCTTCCCCGGCCAGGGCTCGCAGCACCCGGGGATGCTCTCGGAATTGATCCGCGACGTGCCCGAGGCGGGCGACGCCTGCCGTCGCATGGATTCCGCGATGCGGGAACTCGGCTACGGCTCGTTCGACGAGATCGCCGGCGGCGCCGCCGAGAATCTCGGCTCGGACATCTGGGCCACACAGGTCGCCATGCTGCTGGCCGACACCATCGTGGACGATACGCTGCGGCAGCTCGGGCTGAAGCCCTGCGTCGTGGCCGGACACAGCTTTGGGGAGTACGCCGCCATCGTCTCCGCGAACGGGTGGAGCGGCGCCGATGCGATTCGCGCGACGCGGCGGCGTTACGAAAGCATCCTGATGGCGATGGATGGCGACGGCGCCATGGCCGCCAGCGACGCCGATGAAGCGTCGATCGAGCATGCGCTGCGCGACTTCGCGGACAGCGCTTTCATCGCCAATCGCAACGCCCCCGACCAGACGGTGATCGGCGGCCGCAAGCCGGCGATTGAAGCCGTCGCCGAGCGATTGCGGGCGGCGGGGCACACCGCGCGGCTGATCAAGGTTCCCTGCGCGTTTCACACGCCGCTAATGGCGCCGGCGGCGGAACACTTCGCGCACGCGATACGGGACATCACCCTCCGCGATCCGCACATCCCGGTTGTGAGCACCGCCGGCCTGGGGGTGATGGGCGACGCGAGCCAACTGCGGGCAAGCCTTATCAAGCAACTTACGGAGCCGGTCCGGTACGCCGAAGTGCTCAGCGTGGTGTTGGCGCACAAGCCGGCGCTCGTCGTCGAAGCCGGTCCACGACAAACGCTGACGCAACTGAACAAGAAGAACTACCACGAAAGCGACGTGGTCTTTATCGCGTCCGACGTGGTCCGTCGGCCGGGCGCAAAGACGCTCCTGGGCGTTGTGGCTCAGGCGGAGTGCTTGGGTTGCATGGAACCGGCGCCAGCGGAGTTGGCGCCGCTGGCGAGGGAAAAACTGTCAGCCGGCAAAACGACTGCCAGGGCGCCCCGCGTGCTCGTTCACGACGCCACCGAGCGGCGGTACGCCAAGATGCGGTCGCGATCCGAGGCGGGCGCCGCCCAGGGCGGAGAGAACGGCGACCACCGTGCCCGGGATCGCGCCGATAGGGGGCTGCGGTCGGCGGAATACCCCGTCCCCGAATACGAGCCCCACCGCGATTCGCCGGACCGGCAAAACGCGGGCTCGCGCTGGGGCGGCGAGACGCTGAGCGACTTCTCCGGATCCTCGGGCGAGGGGAACGAGCCCACGGCGTTTGGCAATTGGAAGGAGTCGGCGGAAGGAGAGCAGGCGGAAACCGTCGCCGTGCTCGACCGTCCCCAGCCCGTGGCGCCGCCGCTGCGGCCCGGCGCCAACGGCGCCGTCGCGAAGCCGCGCAAGACCGCCACGGCGCCCGCTCGGCGGGAATTGCAAGAGATGCTGGTGGGCTTTGTGGTCGAACAGACCGGCTATCCGGAAGACATTGTAGAAATGGACGCCGATCTCGAGGCGGACCTGGGCATCGACAGCATCAAAAAAGCCCAGCTATTTGGTGAAGTGGGCGAGCGATTCCAGCTCTCCCCGCGGGAAGATATGTCGCTGGACGACTTTCCCACGCTCGGCCACGTACTCGACTTCCTGGTGGAAGAGCTTGAGGCGGACGCCGACGACGCCGAATCGCCGCATGCCGACGGGCCCCCCGCTGACGCGCCGGCCGGCAAGACACAGGCCGCAACCGCTTCTCTGGGAATCGATCTCGCCGCCCCCCCCGCCCCGCAAGCGCCGGCCCCCGCTGAGCCGGCCGTTGAGAACCGCTCCGGCGGCGCGCCCGCGCGGCAAGAGCTGCAAGAGATGTTGGTGGGCTTTGTGGTCGAACAGACCGGCTATCCCGAAGACATTGTAGAAATGGACGCCGACCTCGAGGCGGACCTGGGCATCGACAGCATCAAGAAGGCCCAGCTCTTTGGTGAAGTGGGCGAGCGGTTTCAGCTTTCTCCGCGGGAAGATATGTCGCTGGACGACTTTCCCACCCTCGGCCACGTGCTCGACTTCCTGGTTGACGAACTGTCCGGCCAAGAGTTCGCATCGCAGCCCGCGCCGCACACGGCGATCGCAGACGCTCCCGAAGCGGCGCCCGTGGTATCGGAACCCGCGCCCCAACCGACGCCTCAGCCCGAGCCCACATCAGCGCCGGCCGCCGCAGACGCGCCCTCACGGGAAGAACTGCAAGCGCTGCTGGTGGGATTCGTGGTCGAGCAGACGGGCTATCCCGAAGACATTGTAGAAATGGACGCCGATCTTGAGGCGGACCTGGGCATCGACAGCATCAAGAAGGCCCAGCTCTTCGGCGAAGTCGGCGAGCGGTTCCAGCTTTCCCCGCGGGAAGACATGTCGCTGGATGATTTCCCCACCCTCAATCACGTGCTCGACTTCCTGGTCGAGGAACTGGCGGGCAAAGAGGGTTCGCCGCAAGCCGCCACGCCGGCGCCTGCCCCGGCCGCGGCGGACGTAACTCCCGTCCCGGCGGAAACCGTCCCGCCGATTCCCGAACACTTAACCGAACCCGCGGTTCCGCCTGGCGCCACAAAGACGCCGTCGCGGGAAGAACTGCAAGCGCTGCTGGTGGGATTCGTGGTCGAGCAGACCGGTTACCCCGAGGACATCGTCGAGTTGGACGCCGACCTCGAGGCGGACCTGGGCATCGACAGCATCAAGAAGGCGCAGCTCTTCGGTGAAGTCGGCGAGCGGTTCCAGCTTTCCCCGCGGGAAGACATGTCGCTGGATGATTTCCCCACCCTCAATCACGTGCTCGACTTCCTCGTCGAGGAACTGGCGGCGAAAGGCGGCGCACGTGAGCCATCGGCCGAACACATGGCGGAAATGGCGGATGAAGCGTCTGAATCGGCCGGCGTCCCCGCCTCCGTTTCCTCTTCGCAACCTCAGGTCCGCGTCGAGCAATTCGTTGGCGACCTGCAACGGCTCGGGGCCCAGCACGGCGCCGCACTGACGGCGGAAATCACGCACGACCTCGCCGCGTACCTGGACGAGTGGTCCGGCGCTCGCGCCGGCGCCCGGTCGCAGTGGTCGGCCGAGGTTCAACAGGAACTTTCGGCAATCGCCGAGGCGGCCGGCGTGAACGTTGGCGCCCTGGCGCAGTGGAACCGCGTCGCCGAACCGATCGCGGCGTTGCCGGTGTCGTTCGGTGAGAAGGACCAACGCAAGCGGGATGTTCGAGAGCGTCACTGCAGCGCACTCGTTCACGTTCGCAAGCCGAGCAAGGGGGCCGCCTTCGCGACGCTGGGGCGTCCAGGCAAACTCGCGGCGCCCGTCGGGATCAACGCTGCCCGGCTCGTGGTTTCCTACGAACCGCTCAGCGAGGAGCCGGTCGCCGATGATAGCGTCGCCCTGGCGGAGTGGATGCGCCGGCAGCTTGGCGGCGGACGTAACATGGACCAGGCGGCCAACGACCTTTGCAGTCTCTCGTTGCAGACGCCCTGGTCGGTCGGCTTGAGCGTCGCCGGGACGGCTGCTCCCCGATTCTTCCGCGGCGATTCCACCGGCGTTTGCGAAGTGGAAAACGCCGCAACGCCCGAGCAGCACGCGGTTCATACAGTTCTCAGCAACGGGACGACGCTTGCGCTCACCCACCGGCACACCGGCGCCGAAACGCGGGTCGATTTCGAGGAATTACTCCCGCTTGACGCCGTGGCGCAACCGCAACCGCCGGCTCAGGCCGCGCAACCCGCCGAAAATATCATGCAGCGGCATGTGCTGCGGATGAGTCGGGCGCCGCGCCCGGCAAGCGGCCCGCCACGGCTGGCCTCGGGCGACACGGTCTGCCTCGTCGGCGATTCGCCGCTGGCTGTGCCGATGCGCGCGGCGGTCGAGGCGATCGGATGCGTCGTTCAGGAAATCGGAAACGGCGAAATTCCGACCGCCTTTGATGGCGTTGATCCGGCATCCGCTCCGCAACACGTGGTCTGCCTGACGGAATTCCCATCGGCGCCTCCAAGCCTGTGCGAGTACGCCGCCGCCAAGCGATTTGCTCCACTGCTGGAGCTTTGCCGCCGGTGGATCGAATCGCTCGAAAAGGCGGACCGGCTGACCGGGGCGTCTTTGGTCGCGGTGACCGCGATGGGTGGTGATTTCGGCCTCCATTCCGGGCCGGCGGCGTTCGGCGGCGGCGGCCTGACCGGCATGTTCAAGGGCATTCGTCGCGAATTTCCCGCCGCGTGCGTCAAGGCCCTCGATTTCTCGCTGGAAGAAGATCCGCGGGCGATCGTCCAAGAGTCGCTGCAAGAAATTCAAGCCGGGACCGCGGAAGTCGAGATCGGGTTTTTCGACGGCCACCGCTATCTCGTGCATGCCGTGGAGCAACCGCTTGGGCAACCGGTGGACGCAACCAGGATCGCGGCAGACAGCGTATGGGTCGTTACCGGCGGCGGCCGGGGCGTAACCTTCGAAGTCGCCCGCGAGCTGGGCCGCCGCTACGGCGTACAACTGCATCTGCTTGGCACGATGGCCTTGCCCGAAGAGTCGGTTTGGCGCGGCAAGACCGCAGATGAGTTGCAGGCGCTGCGCCGCGAACTCGCTATCGAAGCGCGGCGGCAGGGCAAACAACCCGGCGACCTGTGGCGGCGGGTCGAAAAAGAAATGGAACTCGACCGTAACCTGGCCCGGCTGCGGGCCGACGGCATCGACGCCTATTACCACGTCTGCGACATCACCGACCGCCAGCGGACGGCGGCCGTTCTGAACGAGATTCGCCTGACCTCGGGCCCCGTCACCGGGGTGCTGCACGGCGCCGGGGTGGAGGCCGCCGCCCGATTCACCAAGAAAAAGAACGGCCCGGTTCGCCTGACAATCGCCGCCAAGTGCGATGGCGCCGCGAACCTCATGGCTCTCACCGAAAACGACCCGCTGGAGTTCTTCGTGTCGTTCGGTTCGACCAGCGGGCGGTTTGGCGGACTTGGGCAGGCCGATTATTCTCTTGCCTCGGACCTGCTGGCAAAGATGACGAGCCGGTTCGGCGCGGCCCGACCCGCGTGCAAGGCGGTCACCTTCCACTGGCCCGCCTGGGCCGAAGTCGGCATGGCTGCCCGCCCGGAAAGCCGCGTGGCCCTGGAATTGGGCGGCGTCACCTTTATGCCGGTCGCGGAAGGGGTGCGGCATCTCATTACGGAGTTGCAGTCCGACGCGGCGGAAAGCGAGATCGTCATCCTCGACAAGCCCGATGGGCTCGACCTCGACGGCACGATGAGCCGTGCGGCGGTTCCCGCGGACCCGGCGGTGTTCCAAGCATCCGCCAGGCCAGCGCAGGGCGTGGTGGAAGAAGCGCCGAAGGCGACGCCGACACGCCGAGACGCCGCGGCGACCGACGCCGACGCATTGGCCAGGCTTCCACTCATCGACGCACTCCGCCCCGTGGATAAGCCGGGCCGTTACGAAGCGACGGTGACTCTCCAACCGGAAAAGGATCCTTTCCTGGTCGAGCACCGGTTCCGCAAGCGGCCGTTGCTGCCAGGCGTGATGTCGCTGGAACTGTTCGCGGAAGCGGCCTGGCTGACACGGCCCGAGCTGGTCTTCGCCGGCATCCGCGACTTCGAGGTGGTCAACGGCTGGTCTTTCGAATCGACGGCGCCGCAGGAAGCCCGCGTCGTGATCGAGCCGGACCCGTCGGGCGGACTTCACTGCGAACTCCGCGGCAAGTTGTCCAATTCCCGCGGCCAGGTCGTGGACGAGGACCGGCTGTACGCCCGCGCGGTCGTCGATCTGGCGGAAGCCCTTCCCACGTTAGAGCCGGTCGATCCGGGCCGCCCGGTCTTCTCGTGGACGCCATTCTCCTACGCCGAAGATTTCGAAATCTATCATGGGCCGCCGCTGCGGGCGTTCACTCAACTTGATTTCGTGCATGGGGGGGGGCGGGCGACGATCACCTGCGGCTCACCCGCAGATTTGCTCGGCGAGCGGCGCGGCGCGATGTTGACCGCCCCGGCCGCCCTCGACGGCTGCATGGTCGCGTGCGGCACGTACTCGTTCTTCATGGTCAGTCAACGGCTGGAGATTCCGCAGCAGATCGCCTCGTACCGGCAGGCTCGGGCGCCACGCGCGGGCGAGCAGTGCACGTTGCGGTTCTTCCTCAGGGAATTGAACGGGTCGGGCAATCTCTACGACTTCGCGCTAGTCGGCGACGCCGGGGACACGATCTTCGCCGTCGAAGGGTATCGGTCGGTCCAGCCATCGGAGGCAAAGTGATGTTGGCCGAGCGCATCGCGACCATCGACGAGGTTCTTTCGCCGCCGGGCGCCGCGTCGGCCGCGTCGTGGCTGACGCCGGGCGAACGCGAGCGTCTAGCAGAACTTAGAAACGTCGCTCGGGCACGGCAGTGGCTTGCGGGTCGGCGCCTCGTCAAAGAACTGGTGCTGGAGAACCTCGAGAAATCAAACATGCGGCCCGCGGACATCCATATCGAATCCCGCGACGGAAAAGAACAGGGGAGCCCCCCGCGGGTCTTCCTGCGGGGGAGACTCCAGCCGTGGCGGGTGTCGCTGTCGCACTCCGACCAGTCGGTGTACGCGGCGATTGCGTTCGCCGGGATGTCGTCGGTGGGCGTGGATATTGTTTTGCGGCGACGGTTGCCCGACGCGTTCGCTCGCTGGTGGCTCACGCCGGCGGAACGGGCATGGCTGGGCTTTGCGGCGCCCGAGTTCACGTGCTTGCTGTGGTCGCTCAAGGAGTCGTGGTACAAGGCCCTCGGCGGCAATCGGCCGTTTATTCCACGAGAGTGCGACATGACGGAAGCGGCCAATCTGGGGCTGTTTTCGCCGGCTGAGGTGGCCTCGCAGCCACGCCCATGCCTGCGGCGCGACAAACACGCCACCATCTTCTGCCAGTGGCGGCCGGAGGAGGTCGCGACCATCGTACAAATCAACAGACTGGCCCGGGCGGTGGCGCCCTTCGCCGCGCGAGCCGCCTAGCCCTCTTCCCATGGATTTCACGCATGATTGACCTGCATGGAAAAATCGCTCTGGTAACGGGGTCGTCTCGCGGTATCGGCCGGGCGTGCGCAATCCGCCTGGCCGAAGCGGGAGCCGATATCGTGCTCAACTACGTTTCCTCGAAATCCGCCGCGATGGACGTGGCGGACGAGATTCAGGCACTCGGCCGCGACGCCGCGGTAATCAAGGCGGACGTGAGCCAGCGCGACGACGTCGAGTCGATGATCGAGTTCATCAAGCTGGAGTTCGGCGGCCTGAATATCATCGTGAGCAACGCCGCCACCGGGGGATTCCGCCCGTTGCTGGCCACCACCGACCGCAATTTCGATGCGGCGATGCAGATCAACGTGCGGCCGTTGATCTACCTGGTGCAGGCCGCGGCCCCGCTGTTGGAAGCGAGTGACGACCGGGCGAAGGTGGTTGCGGTCTCGAGTCACGGGGCGGTCATTGCGTTGCCGATGTACGGGACGATCGGCAGTTCGAAGGCCGCGCTGGAGGCGACGGTCCGCCATTTCGCGCTCGAGTTGGGGGACCGGGGCATCAATTTCAACGTGGTGCGGGCCGGCCTCGTCGAGACCGATTCCACACGAAAGCTTCCCTTTGCCGACCAGTTGTTCGCAGGCCGGATCGAAAAAAGCATGACCGGCGAGCGGTTCCTCTCCGATCGCGACGTGGCGGACGCGGTGCTGTACCTGGCGAGCCCGCTGAGCGATCTGGTGCAAGGCGAGACGCTGGTAGTGGACGGGGGCGCGGCGGTTCATGTCTAGGCGAGACGGCAAGCGGTTCGCCGTCCGCTGCGTTACCTGCGATGAGTCAACCCAAGGCGCTGGTTATGGATGTTCCCACGTTCCACGACATCTTCATTGTGGGGGCCGGCGTCTGTGGACGGCAAATCGCCATTCAGTTTGCGCGGCACGGTTTTGGCGTCACTCTTTTTGACGCGGGTGAAGAAGCAAGCCGCCTTTGCATCCCCAATATCGAGGAAACGCTGCGAGGCCTTGTCGGCGAAGGCGTCGTGACGTCGGCCGAGGCGGCCGACTCCCTCCGGCAAGTGAGCGTCGCCCGAGCGCCGGAAGCCGCCGCGGCCGCCGACCTGCTCATCGAATCGGCCCCGGAAAACCTGACGGTGAAGCGGAACGTCTTGCGACAGTTCCATGCGATCTGTCCGCCGCGGACCATCTTCGTGACCAACGCGTCGTATCTCTTTCCCTCCAGCCTGGCGGCCGCGAGCGGGCGGCCGGAACGCTTCGCCGCCTTCCACTTCCACGTTCCGGTGTGGCACGCCAACGTCGTCGATATTATGCCGCACCCGCGCACGGACCCGGCCGTGACCGAGGCGCTTCGCCGGCTGGCAGTCAGCATCGGCCAGACCCCGGTCTGCGTGAAACGTGAAAACCCGGGCTACATCTTCAACGCAATGCTTCAGCCGCTGCTCATGTCCGCTTTGGATTTGGTGGCCCGCGGCGTCGCCGACGTTGAGGACGTGGATCGCGCCTGGATGGCCATCACCAAGATGCCGATCGGCCCCTACGGCATCATCGACGAGATCGGCCTCGACAGTTTGCACGAGATGCTGCAAACCGGCGGCCGTTGGGGGATGGGCTCGCAGGCAAAGAAGGCGGCGGAATTGGTGAAGGGATACATCGCACAGCAGCGGTTGGGCCGCAAGTCGAACCAGGGGTTTTATTCCTATCCGGAGCCGGCGTTTACCAGGCCCGGCTTCCTGACCGGCCCGCCGCCCGACGATGCGAGCGCCACCGACGAAACGGAGGGCGCCGCGCCGGACGTTGTCGCCCGATTCGTGCCGCGCGTCGTCCCGCTGAAGCCGGCCATCGGCGCCAGGGATTCGACGTTCTGCGGTGGCGCGATCGTCGTCGGCGAAGGGTCCGACGCCGAAGCGCTGGCTGCGCGGCTGCGGGCGGAAAACATTGTGGCGGTTCGCCCACCGGACGACCTTGCGTCCGACGATGCGCAGGCGTGGATGGACGATCTTTGGCAAGCCGCCGCGTTTCCACACCTGTTTCTTGTCGGTGGCGCGCACGAAATGCGGGAAACGGGAAATCCCGGCCCGGACGCCGCCGCCGCGGCGTGGTACGAGAGCGCCGCGCGTCGGCCGTTCGCCATTGCCCAGGCGTGGTTTCGCCATCTCGATAACCCGCGCTTCCAGGGACGCGCCTCGCTGGTGGCGGTGACGCGACTGGGGGGAGAACTCGGTTTCGACGGCCATGTCGATCAACCCGAAGGCGGCGGATTAGCCGGTCTTGTCAAGGGCATTGCGGTCGAAAGTATGGTGCGGGCCCGGCCCGGCGTGGTCGCGCGGGTCGTTGACTTCGCCCGTGGCGTTGCTCCCCGGGAAGCCGCTACCCGTGTGCTGGATGAACTGGCCGACGCCCGCCGCGCAATCGTCGATGGCTCGATTGACGAGTGCCTGCGGCGGAGCGTGGCCATCGAAGTCGGCTACAGCGACGAAAAGCGCCGCGGCGTGCGGTATCGGGCAGCGGCGGCCCACACGCGGCAGAATCAACCCCTTCCGCCGCGCGGGTCCTGGATCGTCACCGGCGGCGGCAGCGGGATCACGCTCGCGTCCGCTCTCGCGCTGGGAAAGCAATTTCGGCTGAAACTACACGTGCTGGGGCGAACGCCGCGGCCGGACGTCGACTATCTTTCCTGGTCGCCGGAAGCACTCGAAGCCCTGCGGCGCGACGTCATGCGCAGCGCGTACCGCAGCCACGCCAAACCCAACGACGCCTGGCGGCCCTACGCGCGGGGAATCGAGCTACAGCGGGCGCTCAGGCAGTATCACGACGCGGGCGTTTTGATGGAGTACCACCAGTGTGACGTCTCCGACGCCGAACGAATCGCGGAGCTGTTTGCCGAGTTGGCGCAGCGCGGCGAAGCCCTCAACGGCGTCCTTCACGGGGCCGGCGTTGAACGCAGCACACGGCTGGAAACGAAAACGCTCGAACACATCGACACGGTTCTCAAGCCGAAGACCGTCGGCACAAAGGCCCTGATCGACGCCGCCGTGGGCCATCCGCTTGAATGGTTTGTCGCGTTCGGCTCGCTGTCGGGCCGATTCGGCAGCAGCGGCCAGTGCGACTACGGCCAGGCCAACGAAATGATGGCCAAGATGGTAACCACCCTGCGCCGGCGGCGGAATTGCCATGGTGTCACCATTCACTGGCCCGGCTGGCAGGACGTCGGCATGGCCGCCCAGACCGAAAACCGTTATCTACTAATGCGGGCGGAGCACCAGCTCTTGCCTCCGGCGGAGGGAGTGCGGCATCTCTTAGAGGAAATCAAGATGGGCGCCCCGGACGCCGAAGTGATCTTCGTCTCGCCGGGCGAGCTTCAACGAAAGCGGGTTGTGGAAACTCCAGCCGCAGCGGAAACGCCGATCCCCAATTCCGAAACCCGTTACGAGCCCGTCCTCGCATGACCGCAACCATCGCAGAACCAGCCGAACGCGAATCCGCCAACCCGGCGCCTGAAGCATCCTGCCGGTCCGAGCCGTCGTTGTTTCCGCTGCCTCTCTCGCCGTTCGAGCGTTACGTGATGGCCGACGACCGGCTGACCTACCCGATGACGTCGATCATCGAGGTCGAACTGGACGGCGAAGCCGACCGCGAGGCGCTAAACGCCGGCTTCGCCGAAACGCTGACGCGACATCCCCTGCTTACGGCCAGAATGAAACTCGGGCTTTGGGGAAGCCGTTGGGTCGGTCCGCATTCCCAGCCGCCCGCGCTACAATGGCGGTCCTCCGTGGCGGAGCGGCAGTTGTATCAGGGCGTGTATTTTTCGCCAACGACTTCGCCGGCGGTGCAGGCGGAGGTCCTGCCCGGCGACGGCGCCACGACGCTCGTGGTGCTGGTTCATCACGCGGGGACCGACGGCGTTGGCGCGTTTCAGTTCATCGGCGACGTCCTCGCCTGCTATGGTCGCCGCGTGGCGGGCGAGGGGGAGGGCCCCAAGTTGCTTTCGCTCGACCCGGAGCTTCTCAAGCGCCGGGCGACGTTCGACTTGCGGTTTCCCGATGCGCCGCCGCCCGTCAACCCGCTGGCCGCCGCCGTGTATGAAACCTGGAAGGTGCTCTCACGACGGCCCTTGACGTTGCCCTCGCCCGGGCGGCCTCCCGCCGCCGAGCGGTCGCAGCGGCACGAACTCTTGCGGGCAAGCGTGGCCGAAGACGTGTACCAGGATTATTGTGGCATTGCCTCTGAATTGGATGTCACCGTCAACGATTTGCTTTTGCGGGACCTTTTCCTCACGATACACGATTGGGGCGGGTGGCGCCGGCGGAGGGCGCCGCGGGGCTGGCTCCGCGTCAACGTGCCCACGTCGCTGCGGGGAAAGCGGGATATCCACATGCCCGCGACCAACATTCTGGGCTACGCCCTGATCACCAAACACACCCGCGAGTGCCAGGACCCGTCGGCGTTGCTGACGGCCATCGCCTCCGACACGGCGGCCGTCCGGGCCTGGAATTTGGGGGCGATGTTCGTCGATGGCATCCGCCAGACCGACCGCATACCCGGGTTCCTTCGCGTCAGCACGCGGCTGAGCCGCCGCTTTGCAACGGCGGTCCTGTCGAACCTCGGCGATCCGACCCGGCGTTTCCGAGCCCGTTTTCCCCGCCGCAATGGCTTGCTCGTCGCCGGTAATCTCACGCTGCGGCGCATCGTCGGCGCCCCGCCCGTGCGGCCCGGCACACGAGCGGCCCTGGCGCTCTTCACGTACGCCAACCGATTCGATATCGGACTGCGGGTCGATCCTCGCTGGTTTTCCGCCGAGGCCGGAGACGAATTCCTGGCGGCCTACGTAGAGCGGCTGCTGTGCACGAGGCAAACCGGAGTATAGTCCCCATCGTTGATCACCGTATGGATTCACCCGTACTCTCCCGCCTGCTCCGCTTCCGCTGGACATGGACAGCGATGTTGCTGCTCGTGCTGCCGATCTCGCTGTACGGCGCCGTCGCGGCGTGGTACGGCAACGCGAACGACATCCTGGACTGGCTGCCCGACAAGTCCCAGTCCCGCCGGCAGCTCGACCAGTTCGTCAGACTCTTCGGCAGCGACGAAATCCTGATGATTAGCTGGGAAGGGTGCTCGCCGAGCGACTCGCGCGTGGAGGAATTCCGTGAGCGATTGCTCGAGCCGGTGGATACCGCCGCCGGGAAGACGCAGTACTTCCGCGACGTGCTGACCGGCCCGTCGATCGCAGCCTATTTCACGGGCGAGCCGCTAAACCTGACGGACGCTCAGGCCCACCAGCGGATGCGGGGCTGGATCGTCTCGGACGACGGCCAGACGACCGGCCTGGTGGCGACGGTCACGCCCGCGGGCACTGCCAACCAACCCGCGGTGGTGGAGCGGGCGCTGAAAGTGGCAGACGAGATCGAGGGGCTCTCGCGCGATCGCGTCCGGATCGCCGGCCCGACCGTCGAGGCGGTGAGCGTAAATCAAGCAAGCCATTCCTACCTCTTGGAACTGAACCTGGCCTCCTATGCGATTTGCCTGGGGGTGCTTTTGGTGTGTCTTCGAAGCCTGCGCGCGGCCGTATTGATCTTCCTGCTGGCGCTCTTTAATGAGCAGCTTAGTATGGCGCTCATTCATTATACCGGCTCGCACATGGATTCGATTCTGCTGTTGACGGCGAATTTGACATTTGTATTGACGATTTCCATGGGTGTGCATCTTTTTAATTATTATCGTGACGCCGTCCATGACGACAAACCGGGGGATCCGGTGCAACGCGCCTGGCGGGCCGCCTGGAAGCCGACCACGCTAGCCACCATTACGACCGTATTCGGCTTGATCTCGCTGTCCGTGAGCGAGATCCGGCCCATCAAAAAATTCGGTGCGTACTCGGCGACCGCGTTGGTTTTGGCTCTGGGTGTGACGTTTCTGTTCGTGGCGCTGCATTTTGATTATTGGCCGCTTCGGTTGAGGAAGAAGCTTGTCGCTGCGAACAACGTCGCAGGGCCAAAACGGCGGTCCAGGTGGGTGGCGGCGCTCGATCAGGTGAAGTGGCCCGTGATCGTCGCCTCGCTCATGCTGATTATTGGGGGCGGCTTCGGCATCTCCAAGCTTCGGACTTCTGTCGGGCTCGATGAGCTGCTGCCGGAGCGGACGAGGATTATTCAAGACTATCACTGGTTGGAGGCGAGGATCGGGCCGCTCATACCCGTCGAAGTGCTGGTTAAGATGCCGGCCGCCTCAGAGCGGGAAACGCTCGATCAGTTTCGCACGCTCCGCGACGTTCACCAGCGGCTGGAGCAGCTTGACTCGCGGTACGCGGTGCTGTCGGCAGTTACGTTTGCTCCGGAGCCGCCGCCAAAACGCGGTGGGGCCCGACAGCTCGTCATCGCCGCCGCCTACCGCCGCAAGTTGCAGGAAAGCATGCCGCAGTTGGAGCGGCTGGGATACCTCGCGGTGGACGGCGAGACCCGCTACTGGCGGCTTACGATTCGGACTGTTTCAACGGAGCGGGGAGCGTACGGGGAATTGCTGGACCGCATCCAGGACCGCGTCCAAGCCGCGCTCGATAAGGAAGGGGCGGTCTCGATGCGCGACGTGGTCGTTTCCGGCAGCGTGCCGCTGATCTTCCAAACGCAAGAGCAGTTGCTCAAAGACCTCATCCGCAGCTTCTTGTTGGCCTTTGCGCTGGTGGCGATAACCTTAATGCTGCTCTTCCGCAGCGTTTCTTGCGGGTTGATTTGCATGATCCCCAATCTGCTGCCCAGCGTCGCCGTGTTCGGGCTAATGGGATGGCTGGACCGCCCGGTGGACATCGGCTCGATTTTAACGGCCAGCGCGGCGTTGGGCGTGGCGGTGGACGACTCCCTGCATTTCATCACTTGGTTTCGCCGGGCGATCGCGGACGGGGCGACGGTAAAGCGCGCCGTTGCGGCGGCCTATGGGCGTTGTGGGGCGGCGATGATTCAAACGACGCTTATATGTGGATTGGGCCTGGTCGTGTTTGGTTTGAGTCCCTTCGCCCCCGTCTCACGGTTCGGCGTGTTCATGTGCGCCCTGCTGGTGATCGCGCTGATTGGCGATCTTGTTGTTTTGCCGGCGATCTTACTGAGTCCGCTGGGCGCCAGCTTCTTGGTTAAGACCAAGGTCGTTCCGTCGGACGTAGATGCCGATGACAGGAGTGATGGAAAGCCTTGGGATAACGTTCCGCCTCAAACGGCGGCGGAGTGCAGGAAATATGATGAAATGGATCAAGAGGGAGTGACCCTGGAAACGGACGTTTGAAACCTTACAACCGCGCTTCCGCGTCTTGCGTGGATGCGGTTGAAATGATTAACGCGACGTATCAATCGGATCCACAAGAACATTGGGTTATATGAATCTTCGCATCGTGAATTCGCGAGTCATCTTGCTGGGCGCCGTCGTGGCGGCCGGGCTCTTTGGCACGGCGGCTGGCGACGACCCCATCGGCGACCTCGTGCGTCTGGCGCCGGCGCAAACGCGGAGCCTGCTGTTGATTCCCCATTTCGCAGCCGTCTGGCGGGAAGCCGGAAACGCGCCCGGCGCCGGCGGACGCGTGGCGCCAAAGGGCGCGACGGACCTCATGGAGGCAAGTCGCGCCTTGCGAGCTCGCTTTGGGCTGACGGGGGAGGACCTGGCCTCGCTCGACCCGGAGTATGCGATTCACGCCGACGTGGCCGGTCCAGATCATGCGCCGCGTTACGCGCTAATCTGCCTGTTCCAGAACGCGGAAACGGCGCGGGCCGCGTTGAAAGTCGCCGAAACGAAACTGCGACGCGGCGCCGGCGCGCAAACGGCGGGATCGGGGCTGGCGATTGCGACCGACGCGGCCCTGGCCGACGCCATCGTGGCGCGCGCCGCCGCAGCAGCAGAAGAGAAGCACGAGGCGCCGCCGGGCCTTGCCCGATTGGCCGCTCGCCTGCATGAGTCGGCCCCGACGCCGCCAGATCTGTTCTGGTACGTGCGACCGGGGGCGAGTCAGGAGGAGGCCCGCGACGGCGATGATGCGTCCAGGCGGCAGGCGTTTGAGGAGCGTCACGGCCTGAATGATATTCAGGCCGTGGCCGCCACGCTCTGTACGGCGACGGAGGAGCCGTTCCTGTTGAAGTCGTACGTATTTGCCCCGCCGCCCCGCCACGGCAGTCTGCAATTGTTGCAGTTGACGCCTTCCGCCGACTGGCCGACGCCCCCCTGGGCCATCACCAGCGCGCATGAGATTCTGCTGCTGCATGGCGACGTGTCGAAGGCCCTCAACCACCTCGGGCCGCTGTTCGACGACCTGTTCGCAGACGGCATGCAAGGCACCTTCGACGACATCCTTGCCGACATCAACGACCCTGAATACGGGTTGAACGTCGATCTTCGGACGGCCCTTTTCGCAAAGCTGGGGCCGATGGTGTTCATCACCCGGCGGATAGGTTCCGCCGACAAACGCGGTGACGCGTACACCTACGTTTTTCAGACCAACGCCGCGCCGCAAGTGGCGAAAACCATTGACAAACTGTTCAAGGACGACCCCGAGGCCAAACGCCAAAAAGTCGAGGGAAGCGCCTATCCCCTCTGGCTCATCCCCGGGGGAGAGAAGAGCCATGACGCGGGCTTCGTCGTAATCGACGGCTACGTCGTTTACACGCAGTCGCCGGATTTGCTCCGCCGGGCCCTGGCCGAGTCGAAAGGGGACGAGCCACAAGAGCTTAACGTACTTCCGGCCATCGCCGCCCGCGTACCCAGTCTCGAAGACCGCCGCCCGTGTCTGGTATGGGCGTGGGGGAACAGGGCGAAGGCCGCCGGCGATAAGGCGGAAGCGGCCCGAGAACTCAATCGCCGCGTCGTGTCGGCCTTTCTGACGTGCCCGGCGTCGTGGTCCGAGCCGGGAGGGACCGCGGACGCCGGCCTGCAAGGCCTGCTTGGCAGTTGGCTGCCGCTCCGCGAGGAGTGCAACCGTTGCTTCGGCTTCGTCGAGCCGGATGGATGGAGTTTTCTGGCGTATTAGGTCCTTCCAACGCAGGTTCCGCGCGCTGTGCGCGCATGCGGAAATCCGAAATTCGAAGCTCGAAAACCGAAACAAATTCGAAGCTCGAATGATCGAAATCCAACACACTCATCATCCCGTTCAAAACCATCGCGGGGAATTTACCATGAAGCGAATCACTTGGAAATCACGCGGCGGCGCCTATTGCCTGGTCGCGCTGGCAGTTACGACGGCGAGCCTGCCGTCCGCCGGTGTCGCGTTGGCCGACGCGACGCGGGATGCTGCCCAGCGGGAGTTGGCCGCGGCGAAGTCGCAGTTCCAGCCGCTGGGGCACGCGGACGTTCAGGCGGCCAAAAAACGTGTCCTGGAGAAACTGCAGGTGGTCCGCCAGCGAGTGGCGCAGGACCCGCGCCGCGCCGCGGGATGGCTGGAGTATGTCCTCGCCGAGGAAATCGACGCCAATCTCCGCGGGGAGGCAATGCCCGACCAGGAACTCCTGCTGCGGCTTTGCCGCCGCCTGATGGCGAACGCCGCAGGGCTCGAGGAGCCGTGTTTCCGGGAACTGCGAGCCGTGGCGCTGGATCTGCTCGATGTCACGGCCGCGGCCGAAGCGCCGAATCCTGGCGCCGTATATCAGTCACGGCTGGAGAGCGTGCTCGAAGCCTTGCCCGCAAACGCCGGCAAATTCAGATCTGACGAGGCGCGAAAGCTGAGCGACCGGCTGGAAGACCTGGCCGCGTTAAGACAAGCACGGGACGCCGTCGGCCACGTGCGGCAGGCCTACCTCTATCCCAATTTCTTGATCACGACCCCGGCGTCCGCCATCGAGCGGGCCTTGACGACCGAAGTCAACGATCCGTTTACGTATCGCCGCAACATCGCGGGGGCGGCCGTGCGAGGCAGCGGAACCTTGAGCGCCACCGTCATTCCCCGGCTCGTCGCCAACGACTCGCGGGGCGAGATCGAACTGGGCATCGACGGCGTCAGCCAGTCGGACACCGTCGGCTCCCGCGAGGGGGTATCCATCTACTCCCACAACACGCTGACGTTCCAGTGCCGTCCCCGCCTTTACCTCGATTCGGAGCAACTGACGTTCACGCCGCCGGAGGTCTCCGGCAGCCTCCGGAACCCGATCACGCGGCACACGAACAACTATCGCCGCCGGGCGGCGGCCGAGGCGACGCAGCGAGCGTACGCGGAACATCACCGCAGCCATCCGCGGGCCGAGCGGACCGCCCTGGCCGACGTTGAAAAGAACGTGGCGAACCAATTGGCCTCGCTAGTCGGCCGGCACAACGCCCAATTCCAGGAAAACCTGCGATATCCACTCATGCGGGCGGGGCTGTATGCGGACGGTCTCGCGATTAGCAGCGCGCCCGAGCGGCTTTCCATTGCCGCTACCGTCGCCAGTGACCGGCAGCTTGCAGCGACGCCCGACCGGCCCAGCCTGGACTCGGACGATTTGACGGAGGTAGTGTGCCACGAGTCGCTGTTTGAAAACCTGGGCGACGCGTGGCTCGCAGGAAGAACCCGCTCCGTCGCCGACGCGTTCGGTCTGCTGTTTCTGCCAACGGGGACGGACGGCATGGAGGAAGCAGCGGACGAGACGCTCGAAATTCGCCTGGCCCAGCGGCATCCCCTGCGCGTGAAACTGGCAAAGGGCGAAATCCATGTCGTGATCACGGGCGACACCTACTCATACCGGCACGGTGAAGAGAGCCAGGAGTCGAACGACACGATTCAGATCAGCGTCGGCTACCGGATCGCGAACGGTAACGGCCGGTGGGCGCTTACGAGGACCGCGCCGCCGGTTGTCGAACTCGGTTCGGCCAGCCTGCGGACACTCTCGCGACGCCGCGTGCTGGCCAACATCCTCAGCCGAGAAATTCCGGAGCGAATCGACCTGACGCAGGATGGGTCGTGGACGCTGGTCGAGGGGTTGGGGCCGGTGGCGCCCTCGGCGATTGAAATACGCGACGGCTGGGTGTTGTTGGGCCTGCGGCCGGCATGAAGAGGATCGCTCTTGAATCACTGCACGGCCTTCGGCCGCAACCAAAAAGGAACCACAGATGAACGCAGAGGAACGCGGATTTCTTCCAGAGGACGTATCTCGCTTCCCAGTGAAACCGCGGTAACCGCGAATGTTGTACGTCGTGCTCGTCGCGCTCGTCGTCGTTCCTCCCTGCCCCGAGCCGAGCCGCGCCCGAGCCGAGCCGAGCCCGAGCCGCGCCGCACCGAGCCGCGCCGGTCAGGAAGCGGCCCCCGCGCCGTTAACCCTGCTGCGGCCACTCCCTTACGAAAGCCCATGATCGCTCCTCCAATGTGCAAAGCAGAACGCCCCGAGCCCCGAGTCCCAAGCCCCGAGAATTCGCGCACGCTTCGAGAACTTTCGTCGTTTGCAATGCGGATTTCTTCGGAGGACGTATCTCGCTTCCGAGTGATCCGTGTTTTCGTCACAATCGTGCCTCGCTTTGGCGGTCAACGGGAGCCGCCCGCGGATCGGCGCCGCCGGCCCTGTCCCGGTCGGTGGCGGTACGCTACGTTCAATAAAGGGCCGCTTGAGACGAGGTTTGCGCCGGCGCCCCCGGCTTGCGCGGCCGGGCGGGTCCTTGCTCATTCCTTTCCTTCCCGATGAGAACGCGATGATTCACGTGAGGAACCTCGTGAAACGGTATCGCGACCTCAAACGTGGGGATGTGCTGGCGCTGGCGGGCGTCAGCTTCTATGCCATGCCGGGGCAGATCTTCGGGCTGCTCGGCCCCAACGGCGCCGGCAAGACGACCGCGTTGCGGATTCTCAGCACCGTGCTCAAGCCGTCCGAGGGCTCCGCCCAGGTGAACGGTTACGACGTGCAGACCCAGCCCGATTTGGTGCGGCGGAGCATCGGCTTCGTCTCGACCAACACCGCCGTGTACGATCGCATGACGGCCTGGGAAATGGTCGAATTTTTCGGACGGCTGTACGGCCTGAAGCCGGAGCCGCTGCGGCAGCGGATGGAGACGGTCTTCACGCAGCTCAAAATGGACGAGATTCGCGACACGCTCGGCGCGAAGATGAGCACGGGCATGAAGCAAAAGGTTTCGATCGCGCGGGCCATCGTGCATGACCCGCCGGTGCTGATCTTCGACGAGGCGACTGTCGGCCTGGACGTGCTGGTGGCGCGGGCCCTTTTGGACGCCGTCCGCGCGATTCGCGACCAGGGCAAGTGCGTCATCTTCTCGACGCACGTGATGCGGGAGGCCGAGCGGCTGTGCGACCGGATCGCGATCATGAGCCGCGGCAACATCCTCAGTGAAGGGAGCCTTGACGAACTGCGGGCCCGCCACCGCGAAGACGATTTGGAGGAGCTGTTTTTCGCCCTGATCAGCCAGGAGGCGGCGGCATGAACTGGGGCAACGTCAAACTGATCTTCATACGGGAGTTGCGGGACCAGCTCCGTGACCGGCGGACGATTTTCACCGTGGCGGTGCTTCCGATATTGCTGTATCCGCTTCTGGGGATGAGCTTCTTTCAGGTGTTGCAGTTTATGAAGCAGCACCCGTCGCGCGTACTTGTCATGGGGGTGGAATCGCTGCCGCCCAGCCCGCCGCTGATCGAATATGAAAAACCCGGCGCCCCGCGGATTCCGCTGGAACTATTCGATTCAGCGGATGAGCAAAAGCTGATTCAACTGGAAGTGCGGCCGCTCCCCAACGGACCGGTTGCCTTTGCCGCGGCGAAACGGATCGCCCGCGCCGAGATCGACGCGGAAGCGTTCGATCTGGTCATGGTCTTTCCACCCGACTTTGCGGAGCAATTGGCGAAGGCACGGCAGGCGGCCGTGGCAGGAGTGAAAGCCGCCGTCACGTTTCCGCAGCCGTACCTTTGCTATAACACGGCCAAGGAGAAGTCAGACTTTGCGGAACGGCGGATTTCGAAGGTCTTCGAGCGGTGGTCCGAGTCGCGGCGGAATGAAAGCCTGATCGCCCAGGACGTGGCGCCGGAATCGGTGCGGCTTCTTCAAGTGCAACGGGCCGACGTGGCAAAACCGGAGCAGCGCAAGGCGCGGCTCTGGTCGAAAATCCTGCCGTTTGTCCTGCTGATCTGGGCGCTCACCGGCGCCTTCTATCCGGCCGTTGACTTGTGCGCCGGCGAGAAGGAGCGGGGGACGCTCGAGACGCTTCTTTCCAGCCCGGCGGGACGCAAGGAAATCGTCGGCGGCAAGCTGCTGGCGATTATGGTCTTCAGCAGCGTCACGTCGCTCTTGAACCTAACCAGTATGGGCGTGACGGGCTCGCTGATCGCCTCGCGGCTGGCGGACCTGGGGGACGAGGGGCCGTTTGCCCTGGGCCCGCCTTCGCTTGCCGCGATGGCGTGGCTGCTCTTGGCGGTCGTGCCGATCTCGGCGATGTTCAGCGCTGCGGCCCTGGCCGTGGCCGCCCTGGCGCGGAGCAGCAAGGAAGGCCAGTACTATTTGATGCCGCTGTTAATGATCTGCATGCCGCTGATGATCATCCCGCTGCTTCCCGCCGCAGAGATTGACCTGGGCGGCGCCTTGATCCCGGTGACCGGGATGATGCTGCTGTTACGCACGCTAATGGAGGGCCGGTACGCGGAGGCCCTGCTCTACGCGCTGCCGGTGCTCGGCGTCACCGCCGGCTGCTGCTGGATGTGCGTACGGTGGGCCGTCGATCAATTCAACAACGAGTCGGTCCTCTTCCGCGAGAGCGAACAGTTCGACATGCGGTCGTGGCTGAAAAGCGTTCTGCGGGACCGCAAAGATACCCCGACGGTATCCCTGGCGCTGATGTGCGGGGTGCTGCTGCTGATCATCCATTTTTTCGCCAACCTGATGAGCGAGCCACCCACGAGCTGGCAGGGATTTGTGACCAGCACGCTCGTAAGCCAGTTGGCGTTTATCGCCACGCCGGCCCTCTTGATGACGATCATGCTGACTCGCAACCCGGTGGCGACGCTTTCGTTGCGGCCGCCGCGGCCAATAGCGCTGTTGGCGGTGGCCGGCCTGGCAATCGCCGTCCACCCGGTCGCGATGATTCTCAAGCAAGCCGTGCTGACGCTCTACGAGCCCAACGACGCGATGGCCGAGACACTTACGCAAATGAGCCGGCTGATCGAGCAGGCCCCGCTCGGCTGGCTGCTGCTGGCTTTTGCGGTGATGCCCGCGCTGTGTGAAGAGTTGGCTTTCCGCGGGTTTATCCTTTCCGGGCTGCGGCACAGCGGGCACAAATGGGGCGCCATCATCACCACGGCGGCCCTGTTCGGTGTGATTCACGGAATGCTTCAGCAATCGCTGATCGCGGCGGCCCTGGGTGTGATCCTCGGTTTTGTTGCCGTGCAAACCGGCAGCATCGTGGCGTGCATGGTTTTCCATATCATGCACAACAGCCTGATGCTGCTGGTGACCCGCTACCTGCCGCAGCGGCAGGATGAATGGTGGGCAAACCGCGTCGCTCGGTTCGAGCCCGGCGGGGAATTCCACTACCAGGTGTGGGTGGTAGCCGCGGGCGGACTGGCGACGATTCTGATCTTAATGTACCTGCGGCAGTTGCCGTGGAAACTAACCGAGGAAGAAGGCCGGCAGCGGGCCCTCGAGAGCCAGGCGCGGCAATACCATGCCGCGTGATGGTCGCATTTCTCTCCACGAAATGCCGCCGGCCGGCGGAGCGGCGGGGCCGAAGCGGTCGGGAGCCTTTCGGTGCTCTTAGCGCAGGTTTTGCGCGCGGTGCGCGCACGTTGAAATCCGAATTGGCGTGCGCGTTCCGTCGCGTTCCCGTCCCCGGCCAGATATAATTCCCGAAATACGTTGTTGAGAAATGGCGGAGGCATTCCATGCGCAAAATGCTTGAAGAAAAGCTCCAACGCTTCGAAGAGCTGGAGCGGAAGATGTCTGACCAGGCCGTGCTGGCCGACGGCGCCAAGCTCGCCGCTGTCGCTCGCGAGCATGGGGCCCTGAACAAAATCGCCAGCAGATACCGGGCGTTCAAAGGCGTCATCAATCAAATCGCCGAGGCCCGCGAGATGGCCGAAAGCGACGACGAGGAAATGCGGGAACTGGCCGAGGCCGAGATTCCCGTCCTCAAGGAGAAACGTGAAAAACTCTGGCACGACCTGCTCGATTTGACCGTTGGCGGCGTGGACGCCGACCGCACCCGCTGCGTGATGGAAATCCGGGCCGGGACCGGCGGCGAGGAAGCGGCCCTGTTCGCCCGCGACCTGTACGAGATGTACAAGCGGCACTGCGAGAACAGGGGATGGAAGATGGAGGTGATGTACGCCAACCCGACGGATATGGGCGGCTTTAAGGAAATCTCACTGGGCCTGGCCGGCGAGGGCATCTACCGCGAACTCCAGTACGAAAGTGGCGGCCACCGCGTGCAGCGGGTGCCGGAGACCGAAGCCAAGGGCCGCGTCCACACGTCGGCCGCCACCGTCGCCGTCATGCCCGAACCGGAGGAGGTCGAGTTCGATCTGAAGCCCGACGATTACGAGGTCGAGCGGTACGCGGCCAGCGCGGGTCCCGGCGGGCAGCATGTGAACAAGACGGCTTCGGCGGTCCGCCTCTACCACAAGGAAACCGGCCTGATCGTGCAGTGCTCCGACGAGCGGAGCCAGCACAAGAACCTGGCCACCGCGCTGCGGCTGCTCAAGTCCCGGTTGTATGAAGCGAAGCGCGAGAAGGACGCCCAGGAACGGTCCGACATGCGCAAGAGTCTCGTGGGCACCGGCGATCGCAGCGGCAAGATTCGCACCTACAATTTCCCGGACAACCGCGTCACCGATCATCGCATCGGGCTGTCCCTCTACCAGCTCGACCAGATCATCGCGGGCAACCTGCAACCGGTGACCGACGCGTTGATCGAATACGACCGCACCCAACTGCGGGATTCGATGGAAGGCTTGGACTGAGGGTATGCCTGTCCGCGACCGGCGGTCGCGGCTTTATGATTTGGCCAGGGCTGCCATCACGCGGTCGGTGATCGTTTGAATCAATGCCTCCTGCTGGTCCATGTTTGGCGAACCGGCCGCTGTCGCCTTTTTTCCCATCGGAGGCGGGGCGTCGAACGCCTTGCGCCGCACGCCCGCCGCTTCCCAGCTTTCGCGGAAGATGTCGTTGGCGCAGATGTCGCAGTTCTTGTATTCCTCGGAATTCCGGGCGTCCTCGTAGCCCCACTGCTGCTTGATTGCGAGCAGTTCCCGCTCCTTCTCTTCGCTGAAGTAACTCACCCCGCCAAGCTGCCGCGCCAGCATCAGCATGCGGCAGTAGGCGTCGAGGATCTCCGTCCACCAGTACGCCTGCTCGACGTGTTCGCCAAAGCTGACCGTGCCATGATTGGCCAGCACAATGATGTTCGTTTTCGCCACGAACGGCAGAATGGTATCGGCGAATTCCTGCGAGCCGGGCGTTTCGTATTGGGTGATGGGGACGTCGCCGAGGAAGATCTCGACCTCCGGCAGCACGCACTGCGGAATCGGCTCGCGCGCAATGGCGAAGGCCGTCGCGTGAGGCGGGTGGCAATGGACCACGCTCCGGATATCGGGGCGGTTCTTGTAGATCTCCAGGTGCAGCAGGGCCTCGCTCGACCGCTTCTTACGGCCGTCGATTTGATTGCCCTTGCCGTCGATCGTGCAAATGTCGTCGGGCTTGAGAAAGCCCTTGGAGTGCAGCGTCGGCGTGCAGAGGAACTCGTTGTCGCTGACCTTGACGGTAATGTTGCCGTCGTTGGCGGCGGCGAATCCCTTGTTGTAGATTCGCCGGCCGATGTCGCAGATATCTTGCTTGAGGCGATGCACGTTGGTCATGGGTAGGTCCTGGGGTTTGTCGGGTTTCCAATCAGACTCGGGTCACAGCTTAGGCTGTCCAAAATGGCTGAGTTGCAGGTGTCCACACATTTGATTTCCGGGCGGAAGGGCATCGCCGCCTCCGGCCCTTCGCTGATCGCGATCCGGCTGCCCACGCCCGCGCCCAGTTGGTCCCAGGCTACGAGCAACTCCGTTCCCAAGGGCTCGCCGCTGAAGTTCTCCAGCGACCATGGCACGACCGCTCGGAGTCGCGCCCCCGCATAGCCGGGATGACTGCGGGAAAGCGTGACCGTGCCGATGACCGTGGCGACTCGCATGATCTTCTGTGTGCCAGGGGGGCCCGACCCGCGCCCCCTTGTTTGCGATTTGTGTTCCGCTCGCTCGCCTGCGGCTCGCGGCTAAACGTCAAGCCGCGTCAGCCGCGCCCCATGTTCTTGAATCCAGTCTTTCGCCGCCGGCGTGACGACCGCTGTGGGCCCCACGCAGATCTCGTTGATCCTCTCCAGCCGCTTCTTCGCGACGCCGGGCAACCGCCGCCTTGCGTCCGGAAAGAACCGGTTCTCCAGCGTCGTCACGGTGACCAAACGCTCGCCGAGCGTGATTTGATGCTTCTCGCTCGGCGCATGGTCCATGCTTCTCAGCCGCCGCACCACCTCGGCCACAATCCGTTCGATTTGTTCCTCGGTTAAGGTCACGGCAGTGCGGTTGTGGGTTGTGCGTGCGATGCCCCCTCATCCTTCTCCGTCGAGCGAACCGATGATCGTCCACCGCACCGGCGTTTGGTCGGATTTCAGCGCCTCGCGGGCGCTCCGGCCGTCGCTGGTAATGATCACCCGCTCACCCTTCCCGGCGCCGACGCGATCCACCGCCAGCAGCGGGTCACCGTCGGGCGTGTTCGTCAGCCGGCTCATCGGCTGGACCAGCAGCAGCTTGCAGCCGCGCAAACTCTCATATTTGGCGGAGCTGGTTCCGTGTCCGATGACGATGGCTGGCAGCATGTTGGCTCTTAGCTATTGGCGATTGGCGTCGCCGTTCCGGCGACGGCTAAACGTTTCGCACGCCGACCGTTAGACACCTTGTTTCCCTAAAATCGAAAGATCATCAATCAACGAACACCGACGTTCCCGGGTGAACGTTAGTGGCGTCGTCACGCCTTCGCCCGTGGGTGTGGCGATGGAGAACGAAATGTAGCCCTCGCCGCCCAGACCCAGGGCGGCCATGCACGGGCCGTTCTTGACGAACAGCGTGGTGTCCATCACGCGGCCCATCTTGGTCATGTTCTTTACGTTGTTGCTGTGGATCATCGCCGTGTGGCGGAAGCCGTGCTCCGCCGCCTGGGCCTTCTCAATCGCTTCGTCCGCGTCCCTCACGCGGACGAATGGAATGAACGGCATCATCTGTTCCACGGGGACGAACGGATTGTCATCGTCGGTTTCGCCGAAGATCAGCTCGCACTCCTTCGGTACGGTGACGCCCACCGCCTGGGCCAGCACGGCCGCGTCCTTGCCGATGAATTCCTTGGCTGCTACGTCGTGCCGCTTCTCGCCTTCGCCCACTTGCGTGATCGCAGCCGAAGTCAGCCTGTCGATCTCACTGGTTGTCAGCCGCACGGCGCCAGCCCGTTCCATCGCCTGCATCAGTTTGTCGAAGATGGCGTTAACGGCGAAGACCTCCTTCTCCGAGATGCACAAGAGATTGTTGTCGTAGGCGCCGCCCTGAATGATGCAGCGGGCCGCCCGATCGAGGTCGGCTGTTTCGTCAACCACCACCGGCGGATTGCCCGGCCCCGCGACGACCGCCCGTTTGCCCGAGTTGAGGGCCGCCCGGGCGACGGCCGGCCCGCCGGTGACGCAGATCATCGCGACGTTACGGTGCGAGAAAATGGCGTTGGCCGTTTCGAGCGTCGGCTTCTCGATAACGCAGATCAGGTTGTCGATGCCGAGGTCACGGTAAATAGCCTCGTTGAACCGTCGCACGCCTTCCGCCGCCACCTTCCTGCCGCTGGGGTGCGGGTTGACAACCAGCGTGTTGCCGCCGGCGATCATGTTGACCGCATTGCCGGTGATGGTGGGGAGTGAATGCGTGACCGGCGTGATGGCCCCGATCACGCCGAAGGGCGCGTGCTCTATAACGGCCAGCCCGTGATCACCGCTGAACACCTGCTGCTTGAGAAACTCGACACCGGGCGTGCGTTCGCCGAGGGTCTTGAGCTTCTCGATCTTGTGCTCGAGCCGGCCGATCTTCGTTTCTTCCATTTCCATGGCGCCGAGTTCGACGCTCTGATCGATGGAAATGCGGCGGATGTGGTCGATGATCCGCTTGCGGTCTTCGATGGTCCGGCGTTCGAGTTGCTCGAAGGCTTCGCGGGCGGCGGCCACGGCGGCATCGACACAGTTGAATACGCCGTACTGACCGGCGTAGGAACGGGGCCGGGCCGTCGGCATCGGGCCGACCTCGGCCAGCACCTGGGCGATGACGCTACGGATGGTTTCTTCGGTGAATTGCATGGGAACGCCTTTGGCGTGGCTATCAGCTTCCAGCTTTCAGCCGTCAGCTTGTCAGGGGCATGAAACGTTTCTGAGCAAAGCGGCTCTTATTCAGTACTCCGTATTCCCTATTCCGTATTCATTACTTTCATCACAAGTCGTCACTCGTCCTCCCGCGAATACACACATGCGTCCTCGATATGCACCTGATCGACGATTCCAATAATGACTGTGTCCACCGGCAGGTCTTTGGTTTCCGGCGTGAGGCGGGCGGAGGAGCCTTGCGTGATAAGGACGAAGTCCCCCTCGCCGGCGCCGACGGTGTCGACCGCGATGAACGTGCGGCCGGTGGTTTCGAGTTTCTGCCGCGACTGCCCTTCGAGCCGAAACGGTTCGACCACCAGCAATTTTTGACCGGTCATCTTGGCGACCTTTTGGGTCGAGACCAGGGCGCCGGTTACTTTGGCTATGAACATGGTTTCCTCGCGTTGTCGCCTTTCGCTCCGCGAACCCACTCGTGCACAGGCTCTGCCTGGACACGCGCCGCTCACGAGGCTCCGCCTCGTCAATGCCGGGAGGCGGAGCTTTCCAGACATTGGGTTCCCAGGCGGAACCTGGAAACCAGCTACCAAGTTATTCGGCCCTCCTCCGTCGCCGTACCGGCGACGGCTAAACGGTCGGCTACGACACCGCCTGCACCGTTTGCCGGGCGACGACCAGTTCTTCGTTGGTCGGCACGACCCAAACCTGGCAAGTGGAATCGTCCGCGTGGATGGCCGTTTCCCCGCGGGCCGTTTGATTCTTGCGCTCGTCCAACGTCACACCCACAAAATCGAGTCGCGCGCACACGCCGGAGCGGATGCGCGAGGCGTTTTCTCCGATACCGCCGGTGAAGACCAGGACGTCGGCGCCGGCCAGTTCCACCAGCAGCCCACCCAGGTGCCGCCTGATTTCCGCCACGTACAAGTCAATCGCCGCTTTTGCGTGTGCATTCCCGCCGTCGGCCGCTTTCTCCAAGTCGCGGATGTCGCCGCTCACGCCGCTCACGCCCAGCAGCCCGCCTTCCGACGCTAACGTTTCGAGCGTTTGCTCCAACGTTTTTCCAGTCTTCTGCATCAAGTACGGCAGTGCGAAGGGATCGAAATCGCCCACGCGGTTGTTCTGCGGCAGGCCGGTCTGCGGGCTCATGCCCAGGGTGTTGGCGACGCTCTTGCCGTTGCGGATTCCACACAGACTGCTCGAGCCGCCCAGGTGCAGCGAGATGATCTTGAGGTCATCCCGTCCCAATATCTCCGCCGTTCGCGTCGCGATGTAGCGATGGCTGGCGCCGTGGAAGCCCCACTTGCGGACGTGGAACTGCTCGGCCCATTGCCGCGGGATCGCGTAATCGCGGAGCCGATCTTCGATCGTGGCGTGAAAGCCGGTCTCGAAAGCGGCCACCAGCGGGGTCTCCGGCAGCTTCTCACCCAGTAGCCGCATTGCGCGGATATACGGCGGATTGTGCGCCGGCGCGATCGGGCTCATCTCCTCCATCGCATCGAGCACGTTATCATTGACCACGTGCACGCCGCTGATCCGCCCGCCATGCACGGCCTTGAAGCCGATCGCCGCCACGTCGCTCGCCTTCGCAAGGCAACCCTGTTTCGGGTCGGTGAGTTGAGCAAGGCATTCCTGCACGGCCACGGCATGGTCGGGCACGGGCAAGGTCCTCTCGACCTGCGTTTCCCCAATGGTGGCGTACACGCGGCTGGACGCGTGTCCGATTCGTTCGACGCCCCCACGCGCCAAGACCTGTTCGTCCACCATGTCGAACAAACGGTACTTGAAGCTGGTGGAGCCGAGGTTGGCTACCAGGACTTTCATCCGTGCGGTTCCTTTTCGTGCTGCGCCGCGAGCGGCCTCAGCCGAGATATGCCTCGACCAGGCCCTCGGCCGGACGCGGAATGACGTGGCTGCTGACCAGCTCGCCTGCTTGCGTGGCCGCCGCCGCGCCGGCTTCCACGGCCGCCCGTACGCTGCCGACGTCGCCGCGGACGACAGCCGTCACGTAGCCGCCACCGATCTGCACCCGCTTGAGGATTTCGACGTTGGCCGCCTTGGCCATCGCGTCGGTAGCTTCGACCAGGCCGACCAGGCCCTTCGTTTCGACCAAACCAATTGCATGTTGCATCGTACGTCGCCTTGAATCGTTAAGGTGTGAGTGGATATGTTTCGCGTTGTTGGTGGGGGGAATCCGTCACTCGCAGCCAAGCCTACTTGGCGGCCGACTTCTTCGCCGGGGCCGGCAGCACCACGCCCAGGTCTTCATGCGGACGGGGAATCACCTGCACGCTGACGACTTCTCCGATGCGGCCGGCCGCGTTGGCCCCCGCGTCGGTCGCCGCTTTCACCGCGGCCACGTCGCCGGTAACGAAGGCGGCGGCGTACGCGCTGCCGACCTTGTCCCAGCCCATGAATTCTACGTTGGCGGCTTTCATCATCGCGTCGGTCGCCTCGACGAGGGCGATGAAGCCCTTCGTCTCGATCATGCCGAGCGCTTCCATTTGTTTGGCCATATTGGCGTCTCCAAGAGAGTTAGAGGTAATTCACGGCACGGTGCGTATGCAGTGTGCGGCGTGCAAAAGAGGTTCTTTCGGATTTCCCCAACCTGCACGCTGCACATTGCACACTCATCCACATCTACATCCATTTTGCGGCAACAGTTCCACTTTTTCCGCGTGGTCCAAGTCGCACGCGTTGCCTTCGTCGGTGTCGAGGTGGACTTCCAGTTTGATCCCTTCGCCCACCCGCACCAGCAAGTCTTCGAATACGACCGTGCATGAGCCGCTTTGCACGCGAAGCTTCATACGGTCTTTGTCTTTCACGCCGTAGTATTCCGCGTCGGCCGGGCCCATGTGGACGTGCCGCTCGGCCCGAATCACGCCCTGCTGAAGTTCCACCGCGCCGTGCGGCCCGATCAGGACACAGCCGGGCGCGCCTTTGACGTTGCCGCTGGCCCGCACCGGGGCGGGTACGCCCAGCGAGATCGCATCGGTAAACGCCAACTCCACCTGACTCTCCGGACGCGTCGGGCCCAACACCCGCACGCTCGGCAGCATCCGCTTCCGCGGGCCGACCACCATGACCGTTTCTTCGGCCGCGAAGTAGCCGTCCTGGTAAAGGTCCTTCATCGGGGTAAGCGTGCGTCCCGGGCCGAACAGCTTCTCGACGTGTTCATCCGTCAGGTGACAATGCCGGGCCGAAACACTGCAAACCAGGTTCGGACCGTGCGGAGCGCCGTTGGTGGCCGGCTCGCCGCCGAGTTGCCTGAGCACGATCTGGCGGACCACCCGCTCGATGGCCACCCGGTCAATCGCTTGCGTTTGCAGCATGGTCGCCTTCCACTTATGCCAATGATTCCGATTTTGCCGCCGATGGAAATGGCGCAGCGATAATCGCCTCTCCGCCCGCTTGCTCAAAGGTAGCTCGCCAGTGATCGGCAAGCTCGTGATCGCTCACGATTTTGTCCACTTCCGACAACTCACACAGTTGGGCGAGGCTTTGATGGCCGAACTTGGTGCTGTCGGCCAGCACAATGACCTCGTCGGCGGCCCGCATCATCGCCCGCTCGGCCTCGACAATCAGCAGGTTGTTGTTGAAGAACCCGCCTTCCGCCACGCTGGCGACGCTGAGCATGGCCCGCCGCACCCGCAGATCGGCCAGCATCTGGGCCGCCGTCGGCCCCACGGCTACGCCGGTGCGGTGGAGGATGTACCCGCCGATGAGCACCAGGTCGCTTTCCGCCGCCGACGCGAACAGGTTGGCCACAGGAAGCGAATTGGTAACCACGTGCACGTGCCGGCCGACGAGCAACTGGGCCAGTTCGTAGGTGGTGGTGCCGCCGTCGAGCAGGATGGAATCGCCGTCGTCAATCAACTCCGCCGCCGCCTGCGCGATTTCTTTCTTTTTTTGCAAGCTCAGGGATTGGCGAATGTCGAAATGCGGCAGGTTTGGCGACGAACCGGTGTAAAACACGCCCCCATGCGTCCGTTTTGCGGCCCCGTTTTCCTCCAGACGGTCGAGATCGCGGCGGACGGTCGATTCCGAGACCTGCATCTCTCCCGCCAGATCCGGAAGGGACGCAAATCCCTTTCTCCGGATGACTTCGAGCAATTTCGAGCGTCGGTCGTCTACCTGCATCGGGAAACCCGCGTTTCTCAGTTTTCCATCCGCGCTCGTTCAAGCCTCATCATCGTCTCTGACATCCCAGTGTACCAAGCAATTTCGCAAAGTCAAGCGTGTGGTGACTGGTTTCTTTCAGAAAACGGTGGAAATGTGCACGAAATCCGTCATTGCTTTTCGCGCTCGACGCGATTAATGTGTAAAGGGCGGCGAATGCGCAAGAGAAGGACGAGTGGATTCGCTATTCCAAATTCATTATTCTGCATTCAGCATTCGGTGATTCCCATTCGCCGCCCCGGTTCGCTTCCGGGCGTCAACCATTTTCCCGATGATCCCACACATGGACGTTGAACTTCTGTCGCGGATTCAGTTCGGCGGCACGATTGCCTTTCATTACCTCTTTCCGCCGCTGTCGATCGGGCTGGGGCTGCTCTTGGTGATGATGGAAGCCGCCTACCTTTGCACCGGCGACGAGAAGTACTGGCGGATGTTGCGGTTTTGGACGACCATCTTCGGCCTCATTTTCGGCATCGGCGTGGCGACGGGCATTGTGATGGAATTCCAGTTCGGCACGAACTGGGCGAGCTATTCACGGTTTGTGGGCGACGTGTTCGGCAGCGCCCTTGCGGCCGAGGGCATCTTCGCGTTCTTTCTCGAGTCGGGCTTTCTGGCCGTGCTGCTCTTCGGTTGGAACAAGGTGCCCAAGAGCGTCCACTTCCTTTCGACGTGCATGGTCTGCCTTGGCGCCCACTTCAGCGCGGTGTGGATCGTGGTGGCCAATTCCTGGCAGCAAACGCCGGCGGGATATCACATCGTCGATGTGACCCGAGAAATCGACGGAGCGCAGACCGTAGTCGGGCAGCGGGCGGAAATCACCGACTTTTGGGCCGTGGTGTTCAATCCTTCGAGCGTGGACCGTTTGATCCACGTCACGCTGGGGGCGTACCTGGCCGCGAGTTTCCTGGTGCTCAGCGTCAGCGCCTTCTATTTGCTCAAGGGTCGGCATCGGGATGTCGCGATCTCTTCGATGAAACTAGCCCTGGCCCTGGCCGTTTTCGCGTCCACCGCGCAGCTTATCAGCGGGCACAGTAGCGCCAATGTGGTGGCCGAGCATCAACCCGCCAAGCTGGCCGCCTTCGAGGGCCTGTACAAAACACAAACGGGCGCCCCCGGCTATGTATTCGGCTGGGTGGATGAAGAGAACGAGCGAGTGGTCGGCCCAGGTATTCCGGGGCTTCTGAGCTGGCTCGTGGGCTTTGATACGGCGACGGAGGTGACCGGCCTCGACCAGTTCGCGCCCGAGGACCGGCCCCCGGTGCAGGCGGTCTTCCAGTTCTTTCATTTGATGGTGGCCATCGGAACGGCGCTGATCGCAATAAGCTGGATCGCCCTCGGGCTTTCGCTCAACGGCGCGCTCTTCACGGCAAAGGGGTGGATTAGCCGCGGGTTCTTGTGGCTGTTGGTGTTTGCGGTGCTCCTGCCGCAGATCGCCAACCAGGCGGGCTGGTTTGCGGCGGAGATCGGACGGCAACCGTGGATCGTTTACAACGAACTGCGGACCAGCGACGGTTTGTCGTCACCCGACGTGGTGAGCGCGGAACACGTTCTCACGTCGTTGGCCCTGTTCGGCGTGATATATTCGATGCTGTTCGTCCTGTTCATCTACCTGCTGGACCGCAAGATCCGCAAAGGTCCGCAGGCGGGCACCGTTTCCGAGGGCGGCGCCAAGCGACACACGACGACCGAAGGGGAATAGCCATGCCCGTTTAACCGCAAGCCGAAGGCGCCGCGCGTACCCGGCGTGGGCGGCCCGTGATATTCCCTTCGCCTGCGGCTCGCGGCTAAACGAGGAACTTCGCGGTTGCAGGAAAGACCGACATCACCATGGAACTCGACCTGAATACCATCTGGTTCATCCTCGTCGGAGTGCTGTTTACCGGCTACGGCATGTTGGACGGCTTCGACTTCGGCGTCGGCGCGTTGCATCTTATGCATCCCACCGACACCGACCGCCGGCTCTCGATCAATTCCATCGGTCCGGTATGGGACGGCAACGAGGTGTGGTTGGTGACGGCGGGCGGAGCCCTGTTCGCCGCGTTTCCCAACGTGTATGCGACGATGTTCTCCGGCTTCTATCTGGCCTTCTACCTGTTCCTCACGGCCCTCATCTTTCGGGCGGTCGCCATCGAGTTTCGCAGCAAGGAGCCGATGGCGTGGTGGCGGTGGATGTGGGATATCGCCTTTAGCGTCGGCAGCATTTTGGCGGCGGTTCTCCTGGGGGTCACCGCCGGCAACATCGCCTGGGGTATCCCGGTCGATGAACGCGGCGAGTTTGCCGGGAGCTTTCTGGGTTTGCTCAACCCCTATGCGCTATTGGCCGGGGTCACGACGCTGGCGCTCTTCACCATGCACGGCGCCATTTATCTGCACCTGAAGACCGAAGGCGAGATGCAGGCCCGCGTACGGGCCTGGATTCGCCCGAGCATCATCTTCTTCATTCTTTCCTACGCGCTGCTCACGTTGGCGACGCTGCTGTATGCCCCGCACGCGGCCGACAGGGTTCGGGAACAACCCGTTTTGTTTGTCGTGGTGGCCCTGACGGTGCTGGCCATCGCCAACATTCCGCGGGAGATTTTTCACGGCCGGCACGGGTGGGCGTTCGTCTCCTCGTGCGCGACGATCGCGCTGGTGATGTCCCTGTTTGCCATCAACCTGTATCCGAACATGCTCTATTCGGCAAGCGCCCCGGAAAACAGCCTCACCATCTATAACGGCGCCTCCAGCGAGAAGACGCTCACGATCATGCTGGTGATCGCGGTGTTGGGGATGCCGGTCGTGCTGGCATATACGATCAGCATCTACTGGATCTTCCGCGGCAAGGTGCAGTTGGACGAGACGAGCTATTGATCGCCGTCCGCGGCGCCGGGTCGCGTAACCAGGCGGTCGATCTCGCGGCGTTCTGCGATGACCACGGGCCAATCGTGCACTGGCAGCTTCTCGAATGTCGTCCCCTGGTCAGTCGCGCGGTAGAGCCGCGGATTCATCTCATACGCGTGCCCGGAGAGCAGGTCGATCCAAACCGGCTGTTCAAATTGCCGGTGTCTTACCGTAAGCGTAACCCATTCGATTTCTAACCGATCGTGGGGAACCGCGTCGCTTCGCCATACCGTTGCTATCGTTCCGCCGGACGGTCCCTCGTAGCCGAACGCGGCGAATTCGGCGCCCTCCGCCGCGCCGGAGACCTTTGCCTGGAAGTTGCTGATCCGCTCGATGCTGCTGTCGAACACCGCTGTAAGATGCTGGACGGCCCCGTAGGCTAACTTCGGCCCCCGCACCGTCTTGTCGTCGTTAATCGCCAAGAGCCCCTTGTAGTTCCGCCGCGTTGGATAGGTCATGTCGCAAATGGAGAAGTAAGAAGAGGGGATGTCGTGGCCCAAGTCGCCCAGCAGCCGCCGCAGGGCCCATTTCGCTTGGCTCCGCTGAGTCCAGTCGTGATTGGCCAGGGCGCCGAAGCTACCCCGCTGCGACGGGCAGCCGTTTTCTCCCTGCCGGATGTCAATGTGCGGCGCGAACGACCGAGCCATCTCCCGCAACGCTATGACGGCGCCGTACGAATCGTCAGGATTCGGCTCGTAGGGATGGTAGATGATCGTGTTGACCAGGTCGAGATCTCCCTGCTTCCGCAGTCGGACGAGAACCTCTTTCGCAAACTGCGGGTCGAACGAGCCCCCTGCGGCAAACATGATTTCCGCCTTCGGCTGCCGTCGGCGAATCACCCGGGCGGTGCGGATGACAAAATCGGCGTAGTCAATGGCGCCTCTACCCCGGCCGGTGCGGGGCTCGTTCCAAACTTCCCATTCGTCCACATGCTTGCCGTACCGCGCGACAAAGGCATCCACGTACCGCTCCCAGGCGGCCAACGCTCCTTCCGAAGAAACCAGCCCGCCGCCAAGTCCGGTGTCACCGCCGCCGGGATAAATCGGATTGCCGTAACACAGGCAGACCCACGGCTCCACGCCCTGGGCGGCCATGTCTGGGATGATCTCATCGAGCCACGCCCAGTCGTATGCGCCGCGGTTCTTCTCGGTCTTGGCCCAGCCCGACTGAATGCGTGCCTTCTTCACGCCAAGTGGCCCGAGGTATTTTCGCCAGTTGGCGTAAATCGTAAAGTCGCGGTCCATCGTCTCGGCGCCGACCGACCAGTTGGAAGCGGCGATCGTGCGGGCATGGCGGGGACGCAGCTTTCCGAAATACGTGAAACCGTCGCCTGGCGATTCGTCGGATTCGTTTCCCATGGTCGAATGGGTCGCCGACGGCCCGTCTTCCTCGGCGTCCTGTGACGCTGCAATGGCGACGAGGCGCGGCGCCACCGTGGCCGCGTCCATTTCTCGCGGCAGCGCGTAGACGGTTCCGTCGCGGTCCGCGAAATAGAGCTGCGAAATGCTCGACTTACGCCCATGGCCGTCCGCCCAAAAGGCGAAGAAGTCGTCATGGGCGTTTACCGGCCGCCGCACGTAAGTGTGATTGCGGGAGCTGTTCGCGGTCAGTCGCTTCTTCAATCGCCACGTCTGGCCGCGATCTTCGCTCACCCACATGCCAACCTCCCCACCGGGGTTGTACGGTTGCGGACCGGGCAACGCCGGCGCGATGATCCGCCATTCATCCCCGCCGCCAATCCAGAGTGATCCCATGTCGTAGTTGTTGTCCGACGTGAAAGCGTCGCGAATCTCCCACGTCTCGCCGGTCCAGCGGGCGGTCCGCCATGTCCGCGGCCCGTTGTCCGGCCCCGCCTCGTAGCCTTTGCTTGTAAGATAGAGAATGATCGGTCGGTCGTCGGCGTCATAAACGATATCCTTGAGATAGACATTGAGCGACTCGCGTTGGTAGTTGCAAACGAGCGCCGCGTTGGCGACCTCGGTTAGCGGGACATCCAACTCGGCGCCCGCCGCGGTTCGCCAGGTGTGGCCGAAATCGGGTGTTTCGAGGTAATACAGGTTCGTCCGGTAATTCAGGCCTTTGCGCTTTGGATGAAAATTGAACGCGGCGCCGGTCCGATCGCGTCCAATGGCGCTAATCTGATAATGTCCCTCTTCGATCGCGGCCAGCCGCCTCCAGGCGCTCCACTGGACGCCATCGGGGCTGCTCATGAACATGCTCGTGCGGTCGGCGGGATCGTGGTAGCGGGTGAAGAAGCTGACAAACCCGCGGCCCGGAGCGCGCCACACCTGCATGTACGAGAAATTGTCGATCGCTTTGCGCCCCTCTGCCGTTGCCCGCGTGGCGGCGACCCGGTCAAACGCGTCGACCGAATACGGCTCGCGGCTACGGTGAATAAACGACGGTCGCCCCCGCCCGTGCGACGTCGAGAAGACCCAAAGGTAACCCTCATCATCGACGGAAATCACCGGATTATCGTGAGCGTCGTTCGTTTGCTTGTCCAGCAGAATCGTCGGCCGCGGCACGGTCTTGGTCTTGTGGTCGAAGTACGTCACCATGTGCATTAGCCGCTGGTTGTCGTCCGCCGTGGCGCCCCCGTAACAAAAAAAGGTCTTCTCCACTTCCGGCCGATATACGGCAAACGGCTGGTGCTTGGCGCAATACGTCCCCAACCCGCCGCTGTACTTGAAAACGTACTGGTCGCCGGAGGGCTGGTTCGCATACCAGACGCCGCGATAACCGGTATCCTTCCCGTTCAGCGTCTCAACACCGGCGGCGGCGCCCTGGTCAACGCTAACCCCCAGCGCAGCCACCGCCCCGGCAAACAGCGCCCATAACGGTCTGGTCGTTCCCCTGCTCATCTGTATCTCCCATCGATCCCAAGAATACATAACGGAAGGCAACACAAAGTAGGCCGGGCAGGATTCGAACCCGCGACCCAGGGATTATGAGTCCCCTGCTCTAACCGCTGAGCTACCGGCCCCTATAGACTCAAACGATGATCTAGAATTGATCTACAATTGCTTCAACTCGAACTGGGGATTGATCATGGCACGACACCCGCGATTGTGCTCCAGATTTTCTGTAAACGGCAGCGTTGCTAGCTGATAGCGGATTTCGCTGTGTTATGGAATTCGGATTGAAAGAGGCGGGCCAAACTTGGTTTCCTTATCGATTGTCTCAACCTCTCGAAAAAGGAGACCCCTGCGATAGCCCAGCACTTTCGGACACCTGCGGGGGCGTTTTTACGCCGCTTGGGCCGGGGCGTTTTCGGCTTGGGTGTCTGTCATGTGTTGGGCTTCGAAATCGTTGGGTGATTGGTATCCCAGCGTTCGGTGCAGGCGGTTTGAATTCTGCACTTTCCGAAAACAAACGGCAACTGCACTAGCACAAAAATGGCTCTTCCATCATTAGGTGGTTTGAACAAGTCGCCTGATGGGAGAGCCAAGGATGGTCGGTTCGCGATGTGGTTGG